>Ga0265338_10000030_pt1 | contig 260974 bp, 215 predicted proteins | sample 42126metaG_FD_193579 | JGI IMG/M metagenome (GOLD analysis project Ga0265338, IMG submission 193579) | Rhizosphere microbial communities from Carex aquatilis grown in University of Washington, Seatle, WA, United States - 4-21-26 metaG | ecosystem: Host-associated > Plants > Roots >... | reverse complement strand
TTTGCGCGCTGCCGGCAAAAAACCATTGGTCGCCATCACGGCGTGCATGCGCAAACTCGTCGTTCTCATGAATCATCTACTTAAAAATGAAAACTTTCAGCTTGCCAGCTAACACCGTTGCTGGGGGGTGAGGGCGAGCGTAAATCTTGTAGGAGACGAGGTGACGAGTCTCTAATTTTTCCCCATACAACCATTGAAGCTTGGAATTTCTCTGGTGCTTGGAGCTTGGATGTTGGAGCTTCCGGCCAAGACTTCAGTTGATTTGCCGTTCTCGCTTAAGTCGATTAGTCTTGGCCGGTGAGCGCCTTTCCCGTCAGCCTGGAAAAAGAGACCCAGCTCGCCCAACGCATGGCCGCGCTGGGCGTGCGCGAGGCCGACATCGACGAATCCTTCGTCCGTTCCGGCGGCCATGGCGGGCAGAACGTCAACAAGACTTCCACGTGCGTGATGCTGGTGCATCGGCCCACGGGCTTGCAGGTGAAATGCCAGGAGACGCGCCAGCAGGGACTCAACCGCTTCATCGCCCGCCGCCTGTTGCTCGATAAGATCGAGGAAAAACAAAAAGGCTACGTGGCCGCGCAGCGCGATGAGATTGAGCGCATCCGCCGTCAAAAACGCAAGCGCTCCCGCCGCGCGAAGGCCCGCATGCTCGCCGATAAATCCCATCACGCCGACAAGAAGGCAGCGCGGCGATTTAGCGGTTCAGATTAGAAGGTAAGGAACGTCGAAACTTTGCGCGACGGTATTTGCTGAACATCCTTCTCATACTTAAACCTGCCGAACGCTGTTCCCTCTCCCCGGGGGAGAGGGTCAGGGTGAGGGGAAGCGCAATGATCGAATACGTCCCTCTTAGAATCCACGCCGGTGATGAACCAAACCAGTGCTTTCCCACTCATCCAGCAATCCCTTGCATCACCGATTTATTCGTTTACCCCTTTGTGATTCTCCAGACCGTGTTACCCTGACAGTCCATGAACATTCTTATCGAAGACGCGGAAAAGCTCGAATATCTCACCAACAGTGGCAATTGGACCAAAAATGCCGCCAAGGGCAAAGCGTTTGACGCCACCCATCTCGCGCTTGCCGCCGCCAAGCTGGAACCAATTGGAAAATTCAATATCGTTTCCTACATCAGCCAGAACCGCCAATTCGTGAATCTCGATAGCGGCAAAGGCAAAGGTCTTCCCGAAGGTGCCGCCGTCGCCGCAGCCTGATAGATTTTACCATCCCAAAAGCAAACGGCCGCTCATTCAACAATGAGCGGCCGTTGTTCTTTAGATTCTCTTGCCGGTGGAAATCAATCTCCCGACCAATCGCCAAATTGGCCCACCGGGCGCGTAAAGGTGAATTTCGCGGGCCGTATCACCAGCACCTGCGCCGTCTGTTTCACGCTGCGGGACATCGCGGCAAAGGGCAGGGCCACCACGAAGACCGCCGAGCCGATCACCGTGGCCACAAATGACCCGGGCCGGACCAGAAACACATCACCGACTGCATCCAGTTCATCGGCGCGACTGGTCGGCACGCTGCAAAAACACATCGTGAGGATGCATACCACCGTTAATATCTTTAGTTTCATTGGCTTGTTCCTTTGAACCTATCATCCGCCGTTATCCGGCAAAATTCAAGTCGCGTGTGATTTTTTTCCGAGCGGCGGCACCATCGGTTCGTCGTCCGTCCTGGTCCGTTGAAAACTCTTCCACATCGAAAGCGGCAGGAACCCAATGATGATCAGCACGACCTGGCTGGCGATGAACAGCATCAGCCAGTTGAACGCGGCATCCATGAATCCATAACTGTGCAGGCCGATGCCCAGCATGTTCACACCGAACCACGAGAAGCTTGTCACGATATTTCCAAAGATGGCCAGCAGCGCCAGGCCGCGCTCACGCACGATGCCGCCCCAGCGCGCATGCAGTATCAGCGCATTCCAGATGACGATGAGCAATGCGCCGTTCTCTTTCGGGTCCCAGCCCCAGAAGCGTCCCCACGATTGGTCCGCCCAGATGCCGCCGAGCACCGTGCCCACGAAACTGAACAACGTGGCGAAACAAATGACGGCATAAGTCATTTTGTTGAGCGCTTTGCCGACATTGAGGTCACCTGTGCCGACCTTTTCCTTCAGTAACGGCGTAAAGATTCCCAACAAAACATAAAACAGCGCGAGCAACCCCGCGAAAAACGTCGAAGCATAGCCCAGCGTCACTACGACAACGTGCGTCGCGAGCCAGAAATTCGTATCCAACACCGCGCGCAACATCTCCATGGTGTCGCCACCGAGAGCGAGATTATGCGCGATAAGCAGCGTCACAAATCCCGCCAACCCCGCCACCGCACAGCCGACGCCGATCTTATAGACCCGTTCAATGAGTATGCCTAACAGGCACGCGCCCCAGCCGATAAAAATGGCCGACGAATAAAGATTCGTCACCGGTGGCCGGCCTTCCAGCATCATGCGGAACCCGAGCGCAAACGTATGCACCACAAACGCCAGCAACAGCACATAGAACGAAGCGCGCCGCAAAGATTCCGATGTCGCCGGGAATGAGCCGAACGTCAGCAGCGCGCACGCCGCCAGCACGAACACAAAGATGTAGAGGATGATACCATGCAGGAATAATTTGATCTGGTTGAAATAAAATTCCGCGCGACCTTTTTTCACTTCCTTCGCGAAGTTCGGTGCCAGCCAGTTTTTATATCCGGCCACCGCGCTGTTAAATTCCGCCGCATCATCCTTCGCATAGGCCGTCGCCATCCGCGCAAAAAATCCTACCGCCGGCTGGATCTCGCCGGTTTGTATCGATCCCAGCAGGCTGCCGCCCACGTTTGACCACGCGTTTTTATCGTTCGGATCCGCAGGCGGGACCGATAGTTGATACGCCAGGCCGGACATCTCGTCGAACATCTCCACCGTGCGTGAAAACTTTTCCAACAGATCCTGATCAACTTTTTCACCCATCTGCTTGCCGCGTACTGCGGCCATGCCGGCGGGGATAGCCGCCCTGTATTCATTGATCAGCGACACGTAATCCGTGATGCCTTCCGGCTCGATGCTGTTCTTGAGTTTGTGATACAACAACAACGCATTATAAAGTTTTACCACTTGTTTCTGATAAGGCGTCCGGATCGTATCGGCGACCGTCAATGCGTTCGTGCCCTGCAATTCAATCTCTCCCAGCACCGGGCTGAGTTCGTTGAACGTGTAATAGCGCAGGCCGGATTTCTCGATGCCTTTGTCGCCGAGCTTCAATTCGCTGATGAGGTCCGGGTGATGGATGAGAAAAATGTTACGCGTATCCGCGACTTCCGGTTTAAAGAAAACTTCCAGCAACCATTCCGTGGAACGTAATTTTTTGGGGTGATGCCAGAATTCCCACGAGGGTACTATCTCCAACGGCAGGTCACTCGTGCTGCGCATCTGCAGTAAGGCGTTATGCGCCACCGAATCAAACGGTTGAATGCGGCCATCCAGTAACACCGGCAGGCGGCCGAACTCGCTTGTATGTATCGCGCCCGGAGCATCGCTCTTCGGCAGCATCACGGCCACAATTTCCGTGGCGAACAACGCCAGAAAAAACCATGGTAAAACTTTCAGTAAAGATTTCATGCGCTCTTCCGTTTGATGAATTTGGTTAGGTGCGACAAAAATTGATAGATCAGCCCAAAAGCAACCATGATGCAGGCCAGGTAGGGTGTCAACCAGCTGGGATTATGCACCACTTCCAAAATCGTCCCCTGGTCGTCGGTATCAAAACTCGCCTGGTAAAATGTTTCGCCATCATAACGCAGCGGGCTATTCATATAGATGAGCACTTCGCGATTTTCACCAGTGTCCGGACGCATCAGGCGTATGCGGCTGGAAAAATTCTTCGGGATGTCCGTGCCCATGTATTGGTCGTGGGTGAACTTCACCAGGTGGATGCTGAACGGCTTGTAGAATCGCATCGGACGCAATGCCAGGTCGTACTTTTTCCCGTTGAATGTCAGATGCTGCGGACGGCTGAGATAACTGGAGATCAGTAATTTCCCGAGCGAGCCCTGCGGTGTGCTGATTTCAAAAATGCCTGAAGGCATATCGCGGCTGTCCATCTCCGTCACGCGCGGCAGTTCGGCCCAGAACAGGTCGCCGCCGATGCCACCGGTCGTGCCGACTTGCGCAAACCCCGTCCGGTTGGTCTCCGACAGCGCCGAATTCATGAAATACGATTTCACCCGCACCGTGAACGGCATCTCCGGATCCGTGACCTCCTTGCCATTCGAAAGCATCTTGTCGGGGATGGCCACCACTTTCTCGACCACATTGGTCGAATCCTCGATCACCGCCAGTTCCCACGTACGCGCTGCTTCGGAATAATTCCGCGTCTCACCGTTCCGTATGTGCATCGCGCTTTCCTGCGACAACATGTCCGTCGCGAATTGCCCCAACAGCAACAGCACGATTCCCAGATGGATCATCGCGATGCCGAGTTTTTTCCAGCCGACCTTGTAATAGCGCAAGTGAGCCGAGAACAGGTTTATCAACAACAGCCCGCCGATGAGATAACCGCCGGGGAAAATAGGGATGCGCATCGTGCCATCGCCCGGATGCCAGAAGACGAAAAAGCTCCGGAAGAACGCGTTCTGCGCTTTGTACAATCCCAGGTCCACTTGTGCCAGCGTGCCCCAAAAAACCAGGATCCCACCCAAAGCCAGTAGCACCACCGTCAAGCGAAGCGATGTGAATAGACGGACGAGTCGGTCGAGCATGTCAGTATTTCACGGTTTGGACGAATTTCAGGAACGTGTCTTTTTGGGCCTCCACAGTTTTGGGATCGCCCATCAACTTATAAAACCAGGTTTTGCCGCCTTGCGTCACGATGATGCCGGCCAACGCGGCAGGTTTTCCAGCCCGCGCATCCGTGCCGCTCATCTCTACCAGGCTGCCCTGGCCACCCGCCACTTCTATGGTGTAGACTGCGCTGGCAAGTTCATCAGGGGTAAAGGGCGCAAGGCTCAACTGCCCGCGCCAGCGGGTCACGTTAGCTGCCAGTCCGCCACCATCGCCGGGCGATGCGCTCACGTTCACCGCTGCCTGCGAGCCGCTTTCATCCGTGATCATGAATTTCGCGATCAAAAATTGTCCGCCAGAAACCTCCTGCCAGCCCGCCGGGACTTGCCACGTCGGTTGCCCGTCGTGGGAAATCGGTCCGCTCGTTGTTGCAGGTGTCATGGCAACATCCGGATGCGCCACCGGTAACATGTCGCCACCGATCGCTGGATGACCTTCCGGCAACCCTGCCGGTGCCGCCGTGAAGCCCACGGATTTGAGAAATTCGAGGAACACCGGTTTTTGTTGCGCGAGCAATGTGGGGTCGCCCGTTATTTTGTAGAACCACGAAATATCGTCGCGATGTTGGATGGCGGCAATGATGCCCATCGGTTCACCGGAGCCAGGATTAGTCCCCATCTGTTCATACAATGCACCGGGCTGTCCGCCTACATCCACCTGTTCCGCCGCCTTGGCCAGTTCTGCCTCGGACATTGCGGTAAGGCCCACCTGGCTGCGCCAACGATTTACGTTCGAGGCATCGCCACCAGCCGGGCCGGGCAGGGGAACCACGCTCACGTCCAGTTTATTGCCGTCCGCGCTTTTTACGGTGAACGACGCCACGCGCATCTCGCTGGGTGCCACTTCCGTCCAGCCATCCGGCGTTTTGTAAGTCAATTGCGGTATGCCGGGAGTCGCAGTCGCCATGCCGGGCGGCAGCGTGCCCATGGTGTTGCCGCTATCGGGAGCGGCCATCTCCGGCGAACCGGAATTATCCTTCGGCGCGTAGTAAACCTTGATCTCTTCCCGCTTGCAGGCCGTCAACAACGTCACGACCAGCAACGGTACCCACCGCGCGAGCGATGAACATTTTTTGGTGAAAGGCGATTGATTCACGCTCAGATGTTTAACCGAATCCAGCCATTGCAGCAAGCAAGACAGGTAATAATGACATCTATTGTCAAAACAATGCCAAGAAATGGTTGAATCCGTGCGCTGATGCGGGGCCTCGAGTCTCTCACGCCAGCGACTTCAATATCTTCTCCGCCGCCTCGCGCGGATTTTCCGCCGCATAGATCGGGCGTCCGATCACGAGCCAATTTGCTCCCGCCGCCAGCGCTTCGCGCGGTCCCATCGTGCGCTTCTGGTCATCGCTCGTCGCCTGGTCCAATCGCACTCCGGGTGTCACCAATTGCATGCTGCGCGGCAACGTCTGCCGAAGCTCCGCAACTTCCAGCGGCGAACAGACCAACCCGCGCAAGCCTGCCGTGTTCGCCATGTTTGCCAAGCGACGCACCTGTCGGCCCACGTTCGGGTCCAGCCCGACTTCGCTTAGCGTCTGGCTGTCCATGCTCGTCAAAATGGTCACGCCCAAAACCAGCGGCGGTGATTTCCCGATTTCCCAGGCCGTTTCTTCCGCCGCCTTTTCGGCGGCCTTCATCATCTCCGTGCCACCGCTGGTATGCACCGTCAACATCTGCACATCCAGCCGCACTGCCGACGCCACCGCTTTGGCCACCGTGTTGGGAATGTCATGAAATTTCAGGTCCAGGAAAACTGCCACGCCCGTTTCGCGTATCTTGCGCACGATGTCCGGCCCCGATGCGGTAAACAGTTCGCTGCCGATCTTGAACGCACCCACGACCGGCGCAATTTCTTTGGCCAGCTTCAATGCCTCCCCGGCGGTCGGTACATCCAGTGCCGCGATGATTGGATTTCGCATGTTACGAAAACCGAAAGTAACGTCGCCCAATCCATTTCGCAATCTTTCGCTTTTTTCCCAATCGGCGAAAAAATTAAAAAATTGTCCACAAATGCTCTTATGAGACTTTAGGCCATTTTCTGTCCCCCTGTGATTATTGTTATTAATGTGATTTCCGTAACGACCGCTAAAAAATTAAATCGAATATCGCACAGGTTAATCACCATTGCCCCGAACCCCTCACACCCCTTCCCGCAAATAAAAAAAATCTCTCTTTAATTCACCTTAACTGACCTTAAGCCAGCCTAAATTCTGCGAGGTGGGGCGAGGCTACTGACGAGCCGTTCCGTTTCCTGTGTAGTCGCCGGCGTGCTCGTCGCGCCGTAGTCCCGCTTTGCGGGACGTAGGCGGAAGTCGGAGCTAACCGCGCGTTTCCACCCAGTCACTCATTTAACCATTCACCAATCACCAACCCAAACATGTCAAAGAACTGGTCTATTCATACGCCAAAAATGCAAAATAGTCAAATAATTTTTAAATAAACTTTGATAAATGTCACCAATCAACCGGTTGACGTCATACTATAATTGCAATCACAGGCATTGAATGACCATGAAACAATTCATCACCAGTCTCTTCGTGTTAGCCGCCGCAGCGTTGCCGGCCAGCGCGCGTTTGGTAGAAGGACGCAGCTTCCGTCAGCTGAATCAAACAGCCGATATTATCGCCGTCGCCCGGCCTGTTTTCACCACGGACACCGCCGAAGAAACAAATCTTCCCAATCTCAGTCCGCCCACCCAGGTCGTTGGCCTGTCCACGAAGTTTGACGTTGAGCTGATTTTGAAAGGTGACCGCCGACTGACGAATCTGATGGTGCATCATTATCGGCTCAAGGATAACAAGCAATTGATGCACGACGGCCCTAACCTCGCCTCCTTTGATCTGTCGGCATCCGCGCGCTACTTGCTCTTCCTGAAGCATGAGCCGGACGGCCGCTACGCGCCCATAAACCAGATCGACCCCCTCGTGACGTCGATATTGAGATTGAGCGGACCCCGATGGAGCCAGATGAAACCGGACGATTTCCGGAAATGGCTGGACGCGATGAAATGGCTCAACCAATCGCCCATCTCCCTGGGACCCAACTTCTCGCCCGAGATCCCGCCGGGTGGCACCGGCGAAGGCAGTCTTCATGAGGCCGCCTTTAACGGCAAGTTGGAGAAAGCCCGGGCGCTCATCAAGGAGCATCCCGCTCTGGTCAACAGTCAAGACAGCTATGCCCATCAAACGCCTTTGCACCTCGCCGTGCAGTATGGCCACAAAGACATCGCTGAACTGCTCCTGACCAACAATGCCGATGTCGAGGCCAGGGCTTATGGGAATTGGACACCGCTCCTCAACGCCGTATTTGGCGGCCACCAGGACCTCGTGGAATTGCTCCTCGCACATAAGGCCGAAGTCAACGTCAGGGAGGACACGGGGCGCACGCCGTTGCAAGTGGCGGCCGAAAATGGTTACACCGGGATCGCCGCCGTGCTGCTGGCGCACCAGGCCGATATCAACGCCCCGACCCACGATGGCCTCACGCCTTTGCATACGGCGACCGCTTTGGGTTTCAAAGACCTCGTGGTCTTGCTCCTGGCCAACCATGCTGATGTGAATGCGAAAGACACCCATGGCCGAACACCATTGGGATATGCCCTCTTGCACAAAAACAACGAACTGGCTGAACTGCTGCGCCAGCACGGCGGCCTTGAATAAATCAGAAAAGCAAATGGGTCACCCATTAGGCCGGTTGAGCCTGGCATTGGATGTTCGATGTGCTCTATAGAAACCTTGGTGATTAGAGGCACGTAGCCGGCAAATCCTGTATGCAAACGATCTGCGACTCACCTCGCTTCCCCCTCTCCGCCATTTGCATAAATGGGGGAGAGGGCCGGGGTGAGGTGGCACTGATCTCTCAAAACCCTCCTCCAAAACAGATCTTTTCTACAAAGCATGTTCGATGTTTGGATGTTGGATGTTCGATGTTGGTTGTTCGATATTTCCAATCCCCCCGCCTTTGCCCCTTGGCGTCGCCTGCTCGCGACGTGTCGGAGTTGCGTTAAAATCAATTTTCCCGCACCCTCCCATTTAACCAATCACCGATTTAACCAATCACTCCCGCCCCTATATCCCATAAATCGCTATCATCGTTTCTCTTTCAAATTGCTTCAGCACACGATCCTTTTCCTCGTCCAACACGCACTTGGCCAAGTCCCGTTGCATCAGCGCATAGGCGTTCACCACCTGGCGGCATTGATAACTCGTCAGTTTTGCCCCGCGGATTCCTTCCAGCATGGATTCCAAATAACGCGGCTGAGCGCCGCAGGACCGCTCATGCAGCCGGAGAAAATAATTGCTCGTGTGATCGCCCGCGCGATAAACCAGGCTATGGCGCACCCAAAAACCCAGCAACGCCCCGATCACCGCACCATAGACATATCCGTAGGCTCCCAAAAGCAATCCCCCTCCCACACAACCGATGACGAACCCGTATTTCAGGAAGAACCGCAGGACGAGGTACAATCCATTGGCTAATCGTTCACGAATTGAGATGCGCTGCGGGAGGGCCGGCAAAAAAGTCATTCTTTTCAGCAACTGCTGTCCCATGCCTGAGCTGTCATGCATATCTCTATCCCATCGGTCGATAACCGTTCGGCTTGATTAAAGACCCTTTACATATCTTGGCATTCTTCGACATCGTGCGGCCAAAAGGACAGGGCAGGCTCAAGGCCTGCTCTATAGAAACCTTCGCGATTTGGGGCATGTAGCCGGCAAATCCCGCATGCAAACCACGTGCAACTCTCCCGGCGTCCCCCTCTCCGCCAAACGAATGTTTGGGGGAGAGGGCCGGGGTGAAGTGGCGCTGAGCTCTCGACGGCCTTTAACTTACCCGGCTAACTAGATCTTTTCTACAAAGCAGCTCAAGGCCTGCTCTATAGAAACCTTGGTGATTAGAGGCACGTAGCCGGCAAATCCTGTATGCAAACGACCTGCGACTCACCTCGCTTCCCCCTCTCCGCCATTTGCATAAATGGGGGAGAGGGCCGGGGTGAGGTGGCACTGATCTCTCAAAACCCTCCTCCAAAACAGATCTTTTCTACAAAGCATGTTCGATGTTCCCAATCTTCCAATCCCCGCGCCTTGGCCCCTTGGCGTCGCCTGCTCGCGACGTGTCGGAGTTGCCTTAAAACCTCTTTTTCCCTCACAGACAGCAAAAAAGTGCCACCCTACTTGCATTAGTAATTATAGACAAAATGCGATTTAATGATAAGCTTTGCTCAATAATGCGGTCAGGATAGGAGGCCGCATATTTTCAGTTCAACAGGCTGTTGGACGCCTTCACGCGATGCGAATTCTTGCATACATATTGCTGGCTATCGGCATCCTGCAATTGGTGGGTGCAGGCTATAACCAGATTCACGGCAGCATCCGCGTATTGTCCTGGCATGCGGCTTACACCGTTACCCGGCAGGCCAACCCCAAAGAGTTTCACGACCATACGGTCTTAAGTTGGAGCTATGGAATTCTTTTGCTGAATGCCGGAATTGTTGTTTACTGCATAAATAAGCGTCTGGATCAGACTGACCTGTCATTGCCAGACCCTGACCACAAAGATTCACAGGATTAGCATGAGCACTAAGACAACCATGCGTCTCCTGAGAATTGTGGGTATCATTCTGCCGGTGTTCGGGATGCTCGGAGCAACGACCCGCCAAACTGCGTTCTATGTTCTCGCAACTGTTTCGGCCTTTATCGGCTTGGGACTGATGGGATATGCGTGGTTTCGTGAGCACACCCGTGGTGACAAGTCCCCGGGTGTGTCCCCCCGCGCTTCTGTGTTTATGTTCAGCCTGGTGGGGCTATGGATTGCATTCGTGATCATACGCGCAGTTACACACTGATCGTTTATGAACCTCACTTCCACGCTTCCTAACGAGTCAACGGCTTGCCGAGCCGCAAAACCGCCTCACAACTGAACAAGATATGAACAAAAAACTGATCGCCTGGGTGTCCGTCGCAGTCGTTGCGGTCACATTGTTGCTCTGGACAGTTCTCCGGCATTCGCCATTTGGCGATTCGCATAATTTTGGCAATGATACCATTGGTGTCCTGCTCTCACTTCTCGGCCTGCCGATGCGGCTATACGTCATTTATGTCCCTGGTGAGAATAGCTCATGGTCCTTACCAGTTTTAATTTTGATGCTTGGCCTGAGTGGATTGATGTGGGGGCTCATTGTAGAGAGAGTTGTCTGGATTTTTTCCAAATGGAAACACGCACAATAAGTTCGTGACCTTTTCGCGCAACCGGCTATTTATGACATTCAACCACAACGAAAGGAAGCAGTCCCATGAAAGCATCATGCGAAGCTGTAATCGTATTGAGTTTTGTCCTGGTTGTATCGGCCACCACGCTGTTCGCCCAGCCATACAGCTTTGATGAGAATGGCAACGGGATCCAATACATCGCCCACAATCCGTATCCGTTGTCGTTTAAAGTCGCACCCGACCCGTCCGGAGGAATAACCAGCTCACCCGTGCTGATTTATTTTCTCCATGCGCCGGTGGTTGCCGGCGACGTCGCTCTTCGGGAACCAGGTCAATCCAGCATTTCTAAATTACTTCGTTTTTTTAATCCCGTACCTGGAAGCGACACCGAACTGATCTTTTACTCGCAAGCGGATGGCTCCCTGGCGGGAGTCGGTCTTCCTTACTCGGCTAACCCAATTTTAACCAATGAAGTCGACCTGCAAACTACCTGGCAGCCTCGTGTAAACCAACCCGGGGCCACCATCTGGACTGCTCTTCCGGTTTGGACAAGTTTTCAATACACCATAATCACCAAACCTCCTGCACCGCCATTCTATTTGTCTGGCACGAACATGGTCTGGCGTTGGACCAATGGACTTTCAAACGCGCAATTTTGTGTTATCGCCTCCACCAACGCCTGGCTGCCACTCGCCAGTTGGACTTATATATCCACCAACCAGTTTGATCAGAACGGCTGCTGTCTGTTGACCCTTCCCATTGAGCCGGATAAACCAAGCCGTTTTTATCGCATCGCCGTGCCAATACCGTGATGATTCAAATTAACCAGTCGCCTGAGCCAACCGCCATTAGCGCTGTCAGTTCTGTCCCACCCTGCGGGACGGTTCACATCTTTGGTCCCGCGTGCCTGAACTCTGGACGTTAACTCGCTCTACTATGCGCCATATCATTCCTCAATTTATCAGATCCACATGCATGGTTCTCTTCTGCGGATTCGTTGCCAGCCTGGCGTACGTTGGCATCTGCGCCGCGGACACACCGGCCAGGCTGGTGATCGTCAACGCACTCTACGGCAATTTGTCCGATCCTGCAGCCACCACCAACGTCACGAAGATAGTCGCCGCGCTGGTGAAGAATGACACACTCGATTTCCACCCAAACAACGACATACTCGGAGGTGACCCGGCCCCGAATATTCCCAAGCAGTTGCAGGTGGATTACACGATTGACGGAGTGGACGGCTCCAAGACCGCTTTTGAAGGCGGCAATTTTAAGCTTTCAGCCATTCATCCGGCCTCGGCCAAAAAATCCCGGCTGGTCATCCTCAAGGCGGTCTATGGCGATCTCCCCAACGGCCAATCCAGCGATGTCACCGCCAACCTCGCGGACATGGTCGAGAACGATAGCCTTGAAGTAACGGTGGGCAATAATGGCTTAGGCGATCCGGCGTGGGGCAAGAGCAAGCAGCTGGACGTCGATTACGCATTCAACGGGTGGAAGAAATCCATCATCGTTCCAGAGGGGAAGACCTTGAAAATTTCCGCCCGCGTCGAATTGGCTGAGATACACAAACGGATTCTCATTCGCGCTCTCTGGATTATCTCCGGCCTCCTCGCTGTTTCCGCCGTCGTGGCGGCGGTGGTGCTGCTGACCAGAAAATGGAAAAAATCGAGCGCCGTCCCCGGCAGCTCATCTTAACTGCCTGCCGGATGAACGATGATGCCGGCCGGTTGGGTACCCAAAACCCATACGTTTGTGCAGCTAGGCAGATCTCCAGTAATACGCAAAGTTAGGGCAATTCATTCTCGGTGTGTGCGCAAGGCTGCGTGCTGTCTTTGCCTTGAAATGACAACGCACAAACCAAAAAAATCCATCCATGAAAACAAAATCCTCCATCTATAAGCAGGTTGTTGGTCTGACAGCCTTGCTGGCACTGTTCGCTCTTCCAGCCGCTGCCACGACCCGCAATGTTCCTTCCCAATACTCAACGGTTCAAGCAGCCATCAATGCCGCTGCCTCCGGGGACACCATCCTCATCGCCAGCGGCACCTACACCGGACCATTCACTGTCGCAAGTTCGAAGACCAAAATCACCATTCAGGGAGCCAGCAGCACCGGCACGATCCTGACCGCCGGCCAGAATCAAGTGACACTCACGGTCAGCGCCACCGATGTCACCATCGATAACATCACCGTCAGAAACACCTATACCGGCGATAACAACACCAGCCAGGTATTGATCATCACCGCCGCGCGCTGCGCCATCCGATCCTCTAATTTGCTTGGCCGGCAGGACGTCCTTTTTGCTGAGGGCGCGAATACGTCTGTGTACGTGACCGGGAGTACCATTCAGGGCACCGTCGATTTCGTATACGGGCAAGGCAGGATTTTTGTGACTGGTTCTACGATCCGCGAAATACGCGGCAATGGCGCCACCATCGGCGCGCCCGCAACCGCCCAGGGGCAGAACTACGGAATCGTGTTCTCCAGTTGCACCATCACCTCGGGCGGAACGGCCACGAGCGACTCCTCCTACCTCGGCCGCCCTTGGGGCGCTTATGGCGAGCTCGCCTTCATCAACTGCTCCATCGGGAGCGTGATCGAGCCGGTTGGTTACATTAACTGGAGTGGCACCAGCAACTCATCCACCTGCCGCTTTGCCGAATACCCGTGTCCCTCCACCCGCGCTTCCTGGGTGACACACCTCACCTCCTCGCAGGCCGCGGCCTATACCAAGAGCAACGTCCTCGGCGGTTGGAATCCCTCATGATAAACCCAAAACCCCTTTCTCAACAACCGCCCATCACTTTAGTGCTGCATTTTTCAAAAAAAAGTTGATTAAATATTAAACAATAGATAGCCTAATTCTTTCAATGAATGGTGTGGTGGATTTGAGGAGTTGCTTGGAGAGCTGGCCTTTTGACGAAGCAAAAAATATTCGTATCGAGCACGGCGTCAATGGGCGGGACATTATTTTAGTACGCCAGCCAATGGGGCTGGAGCAATATGAAGTGGATGGCCGCCCGGATGGCCGGCAGGTAAACGGTATGGAAACGGTGCTCGACTTTCATCAGGCGAGAATCAATGGGTGGATTCAGAACCAGACGGCCCTGGTTTTTGAGCTGACCCCGGAAGAATGCGCGGAGTTGTTCGACGAAGCGAATGTCTTTTATCGCCGCCTCGTGGTGCTGTTCCGGGTCAAAGACTGGCCACGTGCCGAACGGGATGCGGCCCAAATCCTTCGTCTTCTTGAGTACGTCAGCCACCGCGCGCAGTGTTCTCAAGACCGCTTGCGCCTCGAGCCGTGGCGTCCACACCTCACCCGCATCCATGCAGTCGCCCACGCCATGAAGCTTTTATCCGAAAAGCCCTGCCAGGATATTTTTCAAAAGGTGCGTGCGACCAACAGTATCTTGCAGATCTTTGACGATGGCGCAGCGGATTATGGAATGATTGAGGAAGTCTTAGTGGAAAGCATCCGGGATTCGCTCGCGGGGCTTCCAGCTTTCCATCCGTCCAAAGAAATGTGCTTTTTACGGCAGGGCGATTACTGGAAGATTCAATATCAGGGACATACCACCTTTCTAAAATCCATGCGCGGTTTGCATTGCCTCGCCTGTCTGCTGCGACATCCTGGACGGGAATTTCATGTCAGTGAATTGCTCGCCCATCTGCTGGAAGTGCCAGCCGCACCCACAGCGGTCCTTGCCAACGGAAGCCAACACAAGCAGTTAGTCCCACCCAGACTCGCTGACGGCATTCCGATCCTGGATACCCGTGCCAAAACGGAATACAAACGCCGGGTGACCGAGTTGCGGCAAGAGTTGGAAGAGGCGGAACAATTCAATGATCCTAACCGGGCCAACAACGCCAAGCATGAAATGAACGTGATTACCCAGCAACTGGCTGCCGCCATTGGCTTGGGAGGTCGCGAACGCAAAATTTCATCTGAAGCCGAACGCGCGCGTTGCGCCGTCACCAAACGCATCAAGCAGGCCATCCAAAAGATCGCCGGAGGCATTCCTACACTCGGCCACCACCTCACCGCGAGAGTCAAGACCGGCTACTTCTGCTCCTACAACCCATACCCGGATCACCCGGTGGCGTGGAGATTTTGAATTCGTCACATTATTGCTATTTGTGTGACGCGGAAAGTTACATTGTGACGCGGAAAGTCACGCCGTCAGTTATATGGCAAGTTCATGGCAACCAATCGCGCTTCCACCCAACGTCACCTCCGGCGCCTTCAGTGCCGACACCATGCTGTTGTTGACCGACGGCACGGTTCTCGTCCACAACGCCTACAATCCTGAATGGCTTCGGTTCACCCCGGATCCCAAAAATGGTTATGCCGGCGGGAGCTGGATCCTGCCCGATGGCTCGAACTCAGAGTCGGACATGGCCAACACCCGGGAATTCTTTGCCACCGGGGTGCTTCAGGACGGTCGCGTCTATGCGATCGGCGGGGAGGTGCCGGGCAGCACCGCGCTCGGCGAGATCTACGATCCGGTCAGCAACAAATGGACCCAAATGACGGCGCTGGACAAGCCAGCCACGGTCAGCTTTGTCGCAAGCGACTGCTCCTCCATGGTTCTGCCCGACGGTCGGATTCTTTTCGGCAGCGCCAATACCGGCAGCACCGCGACGGCGATCTGGTCGCCGGCCAGCAGCACCTGGGCAGTCGCAGGGACCGCGTTCGGAACCAAGGCCGACACCAAGAAGGGCTCCTGCGACGAGGAGAGCTGGGTTCTTCTCCGCGACGGCAGTGTGCTGACCGTCAACGTCTATATCGGCGGTGCCCAGTCACCGACCAGTGCCGAGCGCTACATCCCGGCGCAGGATATCTGGGTGACCACGGGCGCCCTCCCGGTCGTCCTGCCGTTGACCACTATCACCGACACTACGACCACGCCGCCGACACCAATTTCGGTGTTCGAGATTGGTCCGGCCCTGCTGCGCAACGACGGCAAGGCGATCTGCTTCGGTGGGACTGGCCTGAGTGCTATTTACGATCCCGCCACCGACAGCTGGACGCAGGGGCCGAGCTTCCCCGGCGATCCCGGTGACCCTAACAACGGCAATAAAGTGATCTCAGCCAACGGCCTGCTGACCCTGAGCGATGCGCCCGGCGTCATGCAGACCAACGGCCGGATGCTGGCGACTGCAGGGACCCTGTATAGGCGCGCCGGCGCACAGGTCGACTTCTACTCCAAGAATCTAAAGGTCTGCCAATACGATCAAGATGCCGGGACCATCGCCGCTCTCAATGACCAGCCTCCCAGCGGCGTGACCAGTCAGGATACCTGGACGTCGCGCTTCCTCTTGCTGCCCACCGGGCAGATCCTGCTGAGCACTCAGCAGGCGCAGGTCTACATCTACACGCCGCCTGCGTCCGAAGGCAGCTACAAGGCGGCCTGGAAGCCGGTGATCACCACCTTCCCGAGCACGTTGATCATTGGTCACAGCTATCTGCTCACCGGGACGAATCTGAACGGCCTGTCGCAGGCGAACAGCTATGGCGACGACGCCCAGATGCCGACTAACTATCCGATCGTGCAGATCACTGATACGACGTCGGGCGCGGTCTATTATCTGAAGACGCAGGATTTCTCCTCGCGTGGGGTGGCCGTGCCGGGCCCGGTGACCGCCAGCGTGACCGTGCCCCAGACGACGCCCCCGGGCGCCTACAACCTGGTGGCGATCGCCAACGGCATCCCCTCCGACCCCATCCTGGTGGAGATCGGCACGCAGGACATCAGCTTCCTGTTGCAGGAGCCGGAGTTCGGCGGCGGCCAGATCGCCGCGCAGATCAACCTCGCCGGCGCGCCGGCGGTCTATCAGGCGGCTCTGTTCGTCGCCATCGAGGGCTACAAGCTCTCCGACCTCGGCATCACCGACGCTGCCAGCCTGTCGAACCCAGGCAACCAGCCGACCGTCAATTCCCCCGACCCGCGGATAACCTACACCTACAAAGGCGCGGCGGAGCCGGAAGACATCACCTTTCCCGGCCCGCAACAGGTCCTGTTCCCGTTCCAGGTCTCGTTCACCGACGACAGCCTGTTCCAGGATCCCACTCTGTTCCCGCCGGGACAGCAGACCGCCTACATCACCATCTCGGCCACCTTCCACCCGCCGACGGGCGGACCCTTGACCGCCATCGCGCGCATCAAGCTGATCCAGACGCCCAATCCGTTCGTCCTGCACAACGACAGCGCCTCCACCGATCCCACGGTGCAGCAGGCCTGGTATCTCAGCACCGATCTGCGCGTGTTCCAGATCGAGGCCGGTCAGCACCGGTTCGGCGCGAGCCCGGGCAACACTGGTGACCCGGTCGCGGACGCCACTGCCTACATCGCCAAGGTGATCAGCAACCTCAACGCCGACCGCGCGGTCGCGGACGGATTGTTCGAGGGCATCCCGGAGAACGAGGACGCCGCCGTCCTGAACCTCGCGCCGGCGAACGGCTCCAATCCGATCTACAACTTCGCCTTGGCCCGGGTGCGGACGCAGGACACCGCCGCCGCCACGGACGTGCGGGTCTTCTTCCGCATGTGGGCCGCTCAGCAGACCAACGCGGTCTACGACCCTAAGACCACCTATGCGTCCCGCACCAACGGCGCCAACCGCATTCCGGTACTGGGCGTGCAGAACGATGAGATCGTCACCATACCCTTCTTTGCCACGCGGCGGGTCACGGTGGGCGGCTCGACGACTATGGCCAACCAGACCGATCCGCCTAATGTCCAGGCCTCCATCGCTCCGGATTCCCTGGGCGCGGAGGTCCACACCTTCTTCGGCTGCTGGCTCGACATCAACCAGCCGAACACGAACGTCTTCCCGGCCTTCGTGCAGGGCGACGCCGCCGGTCCCTTCACCAACGACGGTCCGCTGATCCCGATCCAGTCGCTCGCCCGCAGTGACCACCAGTGCCTGATCGCGGAGATTTCCTATCTCCCCGATCCGCCGGAAGCAGGTAGCGATCCTTCCTCTTCGAACAAGCTCGCCCAGCGCAACCTCGCCTTCGTCAACGTGCCCAACCCAGGGCATCCCCATTCCCGGGTCGTGCCCCAGACCTTCGAGATCAAGCCTTCGCCCGCAATCCTCCTGCCCGACGGCAGGCCGGACGAGCTGGTCATCCATTGGGGCAACCTGCCCGCGGGCAGCACAGCCTCGATCTATTTGCCGGACGTCTCCGCGGCGGAGATTATTTCCCTGGCCAACCGGATCTACCTCACCCACCGCCTGACCGCGGCCGACACCCACACCATCCAGATGCCGGTGGGCACGGTGGGCTATGTGCCCATCCCGCAAGGCTCCGTGGTCAACTACGCCGGCTTGCTGTCGATTGATTTGCCTGCGGGGATCCACAAGGGCGAAAAGTTCGAGGTCACCATCCGCCAGGTGACCGGCGCGGGCATCCAGTCAAAGGCGTTCAACGGGCGGACCGAAGCCCTGGACGGCGCGGTGGCCGACCGCAGTTTCCATCCCTGGCGTCGGGTGATGGGACAGTTCAATGTCACCATCCCGGTCTCCACCAAGGGAGAGCTGTTGCCGCGCGAGGAGGAGCGCCTTTCCATCATGAAGTGGATCAGCGCCTCGATCCCGAAGAAGAGCCGGTGGTGGCGGGTGTTCCAGCGCTACCTCGAACAACTCGGCGGACGGGTGACTTTCATGGGTGGACAACCGGGGAAGGTCAACCCCTCACCTACCGGCGTATGGCAGGTTCCCTACAAACCAGGCCAACCCACTCATCCGCAACCCGTCCATCCGGTTCACTCGCATCCTACTCATGAGCAGACTCATGAGCACGCAAGATGGGAGCTGACGGGCAAGATTGCCGGGTTGATCTTTGATCGCTTCGGAGACTTCGAGGGATTTGTTTTGGACGTCGAAGATGGGGAGCGCAAATTCTTCAGCCGCGAGAAGGAAATGGAAGAACTGGCCGAACGCGCTTGGCGCGAGCGCCTGCGTATCACGGTCTGGGCGGAACACGACGAACCGCACCGGCCACGGACGATTATTGTGCGTGAGCCGCCTGCCCCTTTCTGTCACTGATTTACAAATGCGCCGCATCGCTAGTTAGTTGGAAGCTCCGATTCAACTGAATTCCTGGCCGTCGTGACGCGGACAGTCACACTAGGCGGTCAAAAAATGGGTTGAACCATTTTAAAATCAGGCTGAAAAAACTTTGAAACGGAGTGTGACCGGGTTGTAAATTACTTCACATCTTTTAGCCGGTAAAAGCGCGCGGTGGTGCCTGGAGGTAGATTTGTATCGCTTATCAATGCATCCAGGCCGCTGCCGGAGAGGTCCGTATTGGGCAAACCGGTCCAGACAGGATGAGTGAGATCAGGAGTATATTCCACGGAATATTGATGCCCGGTATGAGTGTGAAATCGCAGCCGGGGATTTTGGCCATTCAAGGTGATATCCGAGATCGAAATCGCCTGGGGAACTACCACCGCCAGACAATGGATCGCCCCGACCGCAATTGATACAACATCGCTCAGCCCAGACAGCACATTCGTCTGTCCGAAAGAACCGTCTCCCCACACGACGATCGAGCCATCAGCTTTTAGGGCTAGGCTGCAATTGCCGCCGGCGGCAATGCCAACGACATTAGTGAGGCCCGCGGGAACGCTGGTATCGCCATTGTTATTCCTGCCCCACGCCAGAACAGTTCCGACCGAGGTCAGGGCAAGGGTGTGATAACCGCCGGCAGAAATAGCCGTGATATTGGTTGCCGCCGTCGGGACGTTCGTTACGCCAAGGAAACTGTTTCCCCAGACAACCACCGTGCCATTACTTTGCAGGGCCACACTGTGAAAACCGCCCGCGGCCACCGCCATGACATGGCTGAGCCCGGCGGGCACATTGGTTTGACCGTAGGAATTTTGGCCCCAACTTAACACCGTGCCGTCTGACACCAGCGCAATGCTGTGATTTTCCCCGGCAGCAATCGCCACCACATTACTCAGTCCGGATGGGGCCGCTGATTCGTGATACAAATTATCTCCCCAGCCGATAATTGTGCCGTCCGTTTTGAGCGCCAGGTTAAAGCCGATGTTAAATCCGAGGCCGCCGCCACAGGCAATGGCAACGATGTTGGATAACCCGCCGATGAAGCTGATCTGCCCTTGAGAGTTCCTGCCCCAGCCAGAAACTTTGCCGCCGGCGTGGAGTGCCAGGCTGAAATCATAACCCGCTGAGAGGGCCACGATGTCATTCAGCGAACCTGGAGCAATTATTTGACCGCCAGTATTGTCACCCCAGGCCTGGATGGAATGGTCATTCTTTAAGACGAGGACGTGATTGTAACCCGCCGCAATCATGCTCACGCCGCTGAGACCTGCGGCGCCATTCGTTTGACCGTAGCTATTATTCCCCCAACAAACGACCGTCCCGTCATTCTTGAGTGCAATGCTATAAAAAGCCCCGGCTGCTATAGCCACGACGTTATTCAGCCCAACCGGAATTCCAGACTGTCCAAATGAATTATCACCCCATGAAACGACCGTTCCATCGTTTTTTAATGCGAGACTGTGTCGCGAACCGGCGGAAATAGCCGTGACACCACTCAATGACCCGGGAACTGTGGATTGGCCGTACGCATTGTTTCCCCAGGCGACCACAATTCCGTCATTTTTCAAGGCCAGCGAATGATATTCGCCCGCCGCGATGCCAACAATGTTGTTGCTGAGTGCGGCTGGAATATTTGTTTGTCCGTCCGAGTTATCGCCCCAGGCCGCCACAGTTCCATTCGTTTTTAGCGCCAGGTTATGATAGCCGCCAGCGGCAATGGCCATGACGTTCGTAAGGTTCGCCGGAACGTTTGTTTGACCATAAGAATTTTGGCCCCACGCGACCAGCACTCCATTACTTTTAAGTGAAACACAATGGTAATCGCCGGCGGCAATCGCCGTCACATTGGTAACTCCTGTAGGCACCGTAGCCTGACCGTAAGAATTGTCACCCCAGACCACCACAGATCCGTCCGTTGTCAATGCCATGCTGTGGTAAACGCCGCCATCGACCCTTGAATACGTGGTTCCTTGCTCTGCTACCGGCAGCATCGTGGCTCCCCAGCCGACCACTTGACCTGGAACCGCATCGCCCTTAAGGAGCTGGCTTGACCCGCATAAAATGAATCCAATTATCCCAAACACCGAAAATTTCCGCCTCTGGCCCCACAAACGCCATAAAAGAAAAAAATTGGCAGGCGCAATGACGCTGGCAGAGGAACGTTTCGTAACGTGCATAATTTCCTTCGAATTCTTCACTGATTCAGACCCAACGGACTATAAGGGGCGAATGTATCAAGAAGGGCAGAAAGCTGATGTTACGATTTTGTGTCGATTCAATGTCATTAGACCAACGCAGGCAAACCAAGACGGACACGCATTAAAACCTCTTTTCCCCCGCCATAATCTCTCCTACAGTCCCCTCATGGTCGCCTTGGAAACTGTTGCACTGTTCCGCAATCTGGGTGAGCGTGACCTCAACGCACTACGACGCATCGTGCGCGAAAAGCAGTTTTCCCCCCAGCAGGAGATCTTCCGAGAAGGCGCCACCGGCGACGGCCTGTACGCCGTGAAATCCGGCCTCGTCGAGATCTCCACCGGTGCCGCCGCCAAACGCGTCCCGCTTTCCGAGATAAAAGAAGGCGAGATTTTTGGCGAGATGGCCGTCATCGAAAACGCCCCGCGTTCCGCCAACGCCATCGCTGCCGTGAATACTGTCGTCTGGTTCATTCCTCGCGCGGACATGCTCCAGTTGCTGGATAAATCTCCCACGCTCTCGTTGAGTTTGTTGCGGGAGATCAGCCACCGCCTGCGCCAGTTCAATCGCCATTACCTCAACGAGGTCGTGCAGGCCGAGCGGATGTCTGTCATTGGACGCTTCACCAATTCCATCATCCATGACCTGAAAAATCCACTCAGCGTCATCGGCATGGCCACCGAGATGTTAAGCACGCCAGAAGTGCCGGTAGATAAACGCGCCCGCGCCGCGCAACTTATCCACGACCAGATGGACCGTATCAATGACCTCATCACCGATGTACTCGAATTTACGCGCGGCTCGGCTGCGCCCATGCCCCTGATACCGCTCAGCTATTCCGCGTTCGTCCTGCCGGTCATTGAGGAATTGCGCCACGACGCCGCAGTGAAGGGCGTGCATATCGAACTGGAGAACCAGCCACCGGAACTCGAACTTCGCCTGAACCCGCGCCGATTGCGCCGCGTGTTTTACAACTTGATCCACAACGCCACTGATGCCATGCCCGAGGGTGGTAAGATTCTTGTGCGGTTTGTCCTGGGCCGAACCGACCTCACTACGGAGATTGAAGATTCGGGCGTGGGTATCGCGCCGGAGATAGCGGGAAATCTTTTCAAAGCGTTCGCCACGCACGGCAAAGCCAATGGCACGGGCCTTGGCCTCTCCATCAGCAAGAAAATCGTCGAAGACCACGGCGGGCGCATCTGGGCGCGCAACGAGCCAAAACGCGGCGCTATTTTTGCCTTCGCGCTGCCGCTATAAGCAGTGTCTTGAGTTGCCGCGATGCCCTCGCCCGTGAAACGGGAGAGGGTGCGGCGCAGCCGCGGGTGAGGGCTTTTTCCCGCGCACCGGGACTGATCAAGAAGGCAACTCAAGACACTGCGCCATTCTTTGCCGCTTTGACATCTCGCCGCCCTCGCCGCAAACTTTCCACCGATGAACCGCATCAAACTTTTGCCCGAACAAGTCGCGAACCAGATCGCGGCGGGCGAAGTCGTTGAGCGCCCCGCCAGCGTCGTCAAAGAACTGGTCGAGAACGCCCTCGATGCGGATGCCAAAAAAATCACTATTGAGATACAGGCCGGCGGACGCAGCCTGATCCGCGTCACCGATGACGGTTTCGGCATGAGCCGCGATGACGCGTTGCTCTGCCTCGAACGCCACGCCACCAGCAAGATCCAGCGCGCCGAGGACTTGAGTTCCATCGCCACCATGGGCTTTCGTGGCGAAGCCCTGCCCAGCATCGCCAGCGTCAGCCGTTTCACGCTCACCACGCGCGAACGCGACGGCAATTCTCCCGAGGCAACGCAGATCATCATCGCTGGTGGCAAGATCAACGAAGTGAAAGCTGCCGGCAGCGCCACCGGTACCAGCATCGAGGTCCGCCAATTGTTTTTCAATCTGCCCGCGCGCCGCAAATTCCTGCGCACTGAAGAGACCGAGGCTGCGCACATCCAGCATTATCTGACCCTTGCGGCGCTGGCCTTCCCGGAAGTTGCCTTCACCTTTTCGAAAGACGGTCGCCTTGTTTGGCAATTGCCCGCCCAAAAATCCGGCAACGAATCCACCGCAAAATTCGACGCCCTCCGCGAACGCCTCAAAGCCCTGACCGGCGACGTAAAATTACTCCCTGTCAATTTCTCTGCGCCGTACGCCGTGCCCGATGACGAATCGGACGTGTTTGAAACCGCGGAACCAGCATTGCGGGACAACACGGCAATCGTAAATCGTAAATCGGAAATTAGAGTGTGGGGCTTCATGGGCGCGCCCGGCGTCTCCCGTGCCACACGCGAGGACCAGCATGTGTTCGTGAACCGTCGTCCCGTGGAAAATCGCGGACTCAACTTCGCCCTTATGGAAGGCTATCACACGGCGCTCATGAAAGGGCGTTACCCGGTCTGCTGCCTGTTCGTGGAGATCGACCCCGCCGCCGTGGATGTGAATATCCATCCGCAAAAGCGCGAGGTGAAGTTCCATCGCGAAGCCGATGTGCGCCGCCTTGTCGCGCAAGCCGTTCGCGAGGCGCTGCTCGGTTTTCATTCTGGCCAAAAGAGCGAACCCGTTCCTGTTCGCCCGGCACAAAGCGAAACGCAGATCCAATTGGAACCACGAGCAACGACCGCATCGCATCTGGCAACATCCTCGACCACGCCAACATTGCCACATCTCACGCCGCCACAGGTTAAGCCGCACTTGGAATGGCCGTCCGCACCGGTCGAGCAACAGCCCTTGCGCATGGGTTTTGCACCCACGCCACCGATTGCCGCGCCAGCGAGCCAGCCAGCCAGTGCAACGTCTCATTCCCCGGTAGTACCGCTGCTCTCCGTCCCACTCCGACTCGTCGGTGTAGTCGGCAAACTCTATGTCGTGCTGGAATCCGACCGTGGCCTCGTGCTGCTGGACCAACACGCCGCGCACGAACGTATTTTGTTTGAGCAGATGTTGGAACGCCTCGAGCGCAACACGCAGGCGCCCTCGCAGAAATTACTGCTGCCGGAAACCATCGAGCTTTCGCCGCGCGATGCCCAATTCATGCGCGAACAATTGCCTTCGCTCGGTCGGCTCGGCGTCGGCCTGTCGGAATTTGGCGAACGCACATTCCTCCTGGATGCCCTACCGCCGTTCGTGAAAGTGTCTGACGCCCGCCGCTTCGTCCTCGACCTTGTGGACGAACTAAAAGCCGCCGGCAAAGATGTGAACTCCGCGCGCCTCGGTGAACATGTCGTTGCCAAAACCGTCTGCCGCCATGCCGTGAAAGCGAACGACCCGCTGGCCGGACGCGAATTGGAAAACCTCGTCGAAGATTTGCGCCGCTGCGCCATGCCTTACACTTGTCCGCATGGCCGCCCCACACTCATCGAGATGAACTACCGCGAATTGGAAAAGAAATTCGGTCGGACGCAATAGGTTTGTTATGGAGCGCGCACGGTCCCCGTCCGCAGCGCATACGCAAGCCGCAAGCTCCCTGGATAAAAAGAAAAGTTATTTGATACACTCTCCCTCACCCCACGAAGAAGGAAAACCTTCCGCCGTCTCGCTGAGCGGCCTGCTTCTGAGCATGCGGAAAGGTTATCGGCAAAAAATTTGACGGCCAACTGCTGTTCCCTCTCCCCGGGGGAGAGGGTCAGGGTGAGGGCGAGCGTAAACTCTAGCATCTCTAAGTCGGAAATATTTCGTGTGTTATTTCCCCTTCAACTGCACCACCGTCGGCACGCTCAACACCCCAAATCGATTTTCCGTCGTCACGGCCACGACCTCTGGCAGGTCGCCCACAAACACCCGTGACGTTTGATTGGGCTGGAGAATTTCGGTGGTCCACACGCTGCCGATCTGGAATTGCAGCACCCATTGTTGCACGACCTGGTTGGTCGAAGAACCCCACGTAATTTTCACCGACGATTTTTTACCCTTCACTGTGACGATGGGTTTCGCGGGGAGCCGGTTGTCGAACCCCAGCGAACTGATCGAGATCGGCACCAGCGCTGGCTCGGTATAAACCGTCCTGAGCAATTGTGAAGCAAGCGCGTCGTTCCGCAACAATGCTGTCAGGGCATAGTGCACGTGACCAGACACGCCCGGCTCATGCCGCTCAATCCCGATCTGTTGCAGGATTTCATCCGGGCTCCATTTCGTGCCGACGTCCACGGTGTTCAATCCAGCCACGAGGATTCGTCCCGCGACATTTTGCGCCGCCCACCAATTCAACAGGGCAGGGAAGCTCTGTTGCTTCGGCTCGATGGGCCAATACAATTGTGGTGCGAGATAATCTACCCAACCGCTCGCCAGCCATTTGCGCGAATCCGCAAACAGCGAGGAATACGCATCCAGCCCCTTGATCTGCGCCGGAACGCCCTTGCGCCAGATGCCGAACGGCCCGATGCCGAATTGCACCCACGGTTTTACCGCCTTGATCGAGGCATAAACCCGTTGCACGAATGAATTCACGTTCTCGCGCCGCCAGTCGTCCCTTGCCATGTGGCTGTTCACGCCAAATTTTCTCCAACTGGCTGCGTCCGGAAAATCGATGACCTTGCCCGACGCATCCAATTCCGGATACGGATAAAAATAATCGTCGAAGTGCACGCCATCGATGTCATAGCGCCGCACGACGTCCATCACCACCGCCAGCGAATAGTCCTGCACATCGCGCTCGCCCGGATCGAGCCAGAATTGTGCGCCATACTGCCGTATCAGGTCCGGACGCCGTTTCGCGATGTGATTGGCCGAGATGAGCGATTTCGACGTTGGATGCAACGCGCGATAGGGATTGAACCACGCGTGCAATTCCAATCCGCGCTTGTGCGCCTCCTCGATAGCGAACGCCAGCGGGTCGTAGTAAGGCCACGGCGCCTTGCCCATCGTGCCCGTGAGTTGCTCTGACCATGGTTCGATCTTGGAGAGATACAATGCATCGCACGCCGGGCGCACCTGGAAGATGATGGTGTTCAGCTTCAGGGCCACCGCGCGGTCCATCATGGCGATGATGGTCGCCTTTTGCCGTGAGACATTGGTGCCCGCGATCACGAGCCACGAATTTTCACCTACGCTCGGCACCCACGCCGCACGAAATTCACGAAACGGTTTCGGTGGAACGACCGACGATGGTTCGTAGGTTAGCACCGCCGCCGAATGGCTTGAAAAAAGTCCTGCGAAAAGAAATCCGACGCAAAGGATAAATCTTTTCGCAAAACAAAATCGCATGACCCTGAATAGACATCTCTCGACAAAAGAGAAAGGGGAATAATCCAGAAACGTTTCCATCACGTAAGAAATCTTTGGAGTTAAGTCCCCGGTTTTATTGTTTTCTAAAGAGGAAAAAGTAACACAACTCATCGGGAAACCTTCGAGTGAGGACGACCCCATATACTATCACTATTCTATAGGGCATGATGCCCCGAACGTTGCTACCAGAAGCTGGCAAATAAATGAAGATTTCCTCCAAAAGTTGTTGAATTTTGCCCAGCATAGGCGTATACAATGAACTGTTAAACAGAGTTGTATTGATAAAGTTAAAGTCGGTAGCACAACCCAAATCCCGGTTCCTCACCAATTAGTTGTGCTAAAAAGGCAGGCTTACCCCTGCCTATTGTGGTTTTCGCTGGACACGGCCTCGAATTTCCACTAGAGCTAGTGAAATAGGCATGTATCTCAAGAATTTAACCGTTTTCGGGTTTAAGTCCTTCGCGGACAAGACTTCGCTCAATTTTCTGCCCGGCGTCACGGCTATCGTGGGGCCCAATGGCTGCGGAAAGTCCAATGTTTCCGATGCAATCCGCTGGGTTCTGGGCGAGCAATCGGCCAAGGCTCTGCGCGGTGGTGAGATGGCAGATGTCATCTTTAATGGCACCGATGGCCGCAAGCCAATGGGTATGGCCGAGGTTTCACTCACAATAGGTGGTGTAGACGGCGAGAACCTTCACGCTGCCGGCGTCGCTATCGCCTACGACGAGGTAACTTTGACTCGGCGCGTGTTTCGCGACGGAAATAGCGAGTATTTCATCAATCGCACACCCTGCCGTCTCAAGGACGTCCAGCAGTTGTTCATGGGCACCGGCGTTGGCCGCACCAGTTACAGCATCATGGCGCAGGGCAACATCACGCAGATCCTTTCCAGCAAGCCGGAAGATCGCCGGATGATTTTCGAGGAAGCCGCTGGCATCACCAAATTTAAATCACAGAAACGCGAGTCGCTCCGCAAACTGGAATACACCGAGCAAAATCTTTTGCGCGTGGCCGACCTCATCCGCGAAGTGAAGCGCCAGATCGGTTCCCTGCAACGCCAGGCCGGCAAGGCCCGCCGTTTCAAACAGATTTCCCTGGAGTTGCAACATCTCGATACGCAGCTCGCCCGTCATCAACTCGACGTGTTCCTCGGCGAGATCCGCGACAAACAGAATGCCGCCGACAATCTGCGCAACGAAATCGAGACCGGTTCAGCCGACGTGCTGCGGATGGAAGATGAATTGACGCAACTTCGTTCACGCCTCACTGAACTCGAACACGAAATCAGCTCCACGCAGCAACGTGGTTTGCAGTTGAAGAGCGAACATGATCGCCACGAGGGCCGCATCCAGTTCAACGAAGAGCGCCTGCGCGAACTCGTCGAACAAAATTCCAAGGCCAACTCCGAGATCACGCAGGCCGAAGAACGCCGCCGCATGGCAGACGAAGAAGTCGCGAGTTTGAAACAGCGCCTGGCGACGTCGGAGGAATCGCTCCAGCAACATCGTGATTCGCTGGAATCCAAGCAGGCCGCGTTGAACCTGGTTGAAAACAATATCAAAGAAGGCCAGGAAGCGTTGCGCAAGGCGCAGGCCGATGCCTTTTCCGCCGCGCAGGACTTGTCCCGCATCCGGAACGAGATCAACACGCTGGACCTGCAAAAGCAGGGCAACGTGGTCCGCCTTGAAAAACTTTCCGCCGAAAAATTGCAGTTGGAAGAGGAGCGCACCCGCCTGGAAGCGCGCTTGAATGAATTTTCCGCGAATGTTGAAGTCGAAAAGCTCAACGCCCAGACCAAGCGCGGTTCCGTGGAGCAGCGGCAGAATCGTTTGAAGGAATTGCACACCGCTTTGCAACACGCTTCGGCGGAGCAGGACCAGTTTTTGCAGACGCAGGCGGAAAAACGCTCGCGCCTCACGGTGTTGGAGCAGCTCGAAGGTTCACGCGAAGGCTTTGATGCTGGCACGCTCGCAGCGTTGCGCCGTCCCGGTGGTGTAATGGGTTCGCTTGCCGACCGCATCCGCGTTCCGGAGGAATTTGTCGTCGCTATCGAAAACGCGCTGGGCCACAACCTGCAAATTGTTCTCACGGAACAACCGCAAGCCGCGCAGGACATCATCACGCATCTGTCGGATAGCAAGGCCGGTCGCGCCAGCATCGCTGCGTTGTCCATTGAGCACACGGACAAGAGCCAGCTCACCTTTACCGGCGACTTATCGCCCGGCACCGGCCACTCGGCGGTCACGGACCATCTCTCGAAGGGTGAAGTCGTCCATGCGTTGAGCGTGGTGCAAACGGATCCTTCTGTGGAAAAACTTTTGAAGTCGTTGCTCGGCCGCACGTTCATTGCGTCTGATTTGAACTGCGCCACGGCGCAGATCCAGAACGGTCATGCCGGATGTGATTTCGTCACCTTGAAAGGTGATTTGCTGAACCGTCATGGGATTTACACCGGTGGCTATCTGAACGGCCACGGCAATGCCAAGGCCCCCGCGTCCATCCTTGGCCGCAAAAACCAGATCACGGAACTTCAGGTGGAAGTCGAGGAGCTCAAGAAGAACATCGCTGAAGCCAGCCGCAAGCGCGGTGACCTGCTCGGTGAACAGACCGAGTTGCAGGCCAGTCTCCAGCAGGCGCAGACGGAATTGCGTGAGCAGGAAGTCGCCATCGCCACGCGCGAAGGTGAATTCAATGCGCTGGAAAATTCCCGCCGTTTGCTGCACCAGAAGATTGAGACCGTCATTTACGAGATCCAGAGCCTTGCGGCGCAAGAGCAGGAAGGCCTGGCCAAGCGCGCTGAACTGACGTCGCGCGCTGATGAATCGGCTGCTCGCGAACAGTCCTGCCAGCAGAGCGTGACGGAACTCACTACTAATCTTGAAAACAACCGCCATCGGCGCGATGCCGCTACGTCGGCCCTGACCGAGAGCAAGGTAGCCCTCGCGACGGAAGAACAGATGTGCGCCTCGTTCCGCCAGCAGTTGCAGGCGTTATCGCAACGTGTCCGCGAACTGGCCCAGATCATCGAGCAACGCCGCGCAGAAGTTTCCGGTTTCATCAGTCGTAAAGAGCAGGCCGAGTCCGAGATCCAGGAATCCCGCAGCCATATCGATCGTCTTTCGCATGACCGCGAGCAGGTGAGCGCGCAGGTCGCTGAATTGCTCGGCCAGAAGCAATCACAGGAAGCAGATGTCGCCACGCGCGACGAAGGTTTGCGTGAGCATCGCCGTCGTTTGACCCAGTTGCAGGAGCAACGCGGGACGATCGACGTCGAACTCGCGCAGAAAAATATGGCCGCGCAAAACCTGCGCGAGCGCATCCAGCAAAAATATCACATCAATCTGGACGACGTCCGCAGCGAATGCATCACCATCACGTACGCCGAGGAAGGCCCGGCCAAAGTCGAAACGCTGTCGCCCGAGCAGATGGCTTCGGCTGGCGTGGCGACCGATTGGAACGCCGTAGGCGAACAAGTCACCGCCTTGCAGCAGCGCTTGGATGAGATCGGTCCCGTGAACCTGGTCGCCATCGAGGAATACGAAGAGACCGAGCAGCGCCATCAATTTCTCACGAAGCAGCACGATGACCTCGTCTCCGCAAAGAGCCAGTTGCTCGAAGTCATCAATCGGATTAACGTACAGACCAAGGAGATGTTCACGCAGACGTTCAACCAGATCCGCGATAATTTCCGCGCGATGTTCGTGGAGGTTTTTGGCGGTGGCAAAGCCGATTTGATCCTCACGGATGAAAATGACGTGCTGGAAAGCGGTATTGATATCGTCGCGCGTCCCCCGGGTAAACAGTTGCAGAGCATCTCGCTCCTGTCCGGCGGTGAACAGACGATGACCGCCGTATCGCTGTTGTTCTCCATCTATCAGGTGAAGCCCAGCCCGTTCTGCGTGCTGGACGAATTGGACGCGCCGCTCGATGAATCAAACATCAACCGTTTCGTGCGCATCCTGCAACGGTTCGTTGCACATTCGCAGTTCATCATCATCACGCATAACAAGCGCACCATCGGCATGGGCGACGTTCTCTATGGTGTCACCATGGAAGAACACGGCGTGAGCAAGATCGTCAGTGTAAAATTTCACCGGACGAATGAACCGCTGCTCGGCAATCCTTTGGCCGGCACGGAACAGAATCCGGGTCCAGAAAAATCGGGTGAAATGGTCATGGCAAAATGACCACCAATAATATGCAAACTTTAGACCGAACCATTGATCGAAAAACCGGAACCACTAAGCCCAGGAATATCCTCGTCGTGGACGATGAGCCATTTGTCTGTGACGCCGTTCGCATGATGCTGTCCTTCGACGGCCACGGCGTGACAACTGTTTCCAGCGCCCGGGAAGGACTGACCAAACTCGCGACGGGTGATTTTGATCTCGTCATCACGGATTTTGCGATGCCGGTGATGAAGGGAAATGAACTGGCCGCCGCCGTCAAGGGACGCCATCCGGGCATACCGGTCATCATGATCACGGCCTATGCGGAGATCCTCGACCCGGCCCGCGATTCTTTGGATGGGGTGGATGCGGTCCTCAGCAAACCCTTTATGCTGGAAGACCTTAGGGAAGCTGTTCACAAAGCTTTCGTGAAGTAATCCGTATTTTTCCGGTGGCCTTTGCGTAGTTATCCTCGTTGCCGGGTACCTGTTCGTAGCGTAATTGTTTATCAAGCCGATAACGACTAAGCGATTATGCAAAACGAAAGTCCGACACAATTACGGTTGGTTCCCGCGGACGAGATTCCTGTCCAGAATATCAAGGTCTGTTCGCGCCTCCGTTTGTCGGCCAAAGAGGCGAACCGCGTACCGGTCATCGACCAGATACTCCAACTGATCGTGGTCGCCATTTTGGGCGTGGCAGCTTATTGGGTGGCGAGCAATTTCGTTTTGCAATCGGTTCAGGTGGAAGGCCGCAGCATGGTGCCCACCCTGCAACCCTCGGAAAAATATTTCCTCAATCGTTGGATCTATAGCATCCGTGACCCGCAACAGAACGATATCATCGTCCTCAAGGATCCGCATGACAGCGTCTGGGAGGTCAAGCGCATCATCGCCACCGCCGGTGAATCCATTTACATCCGGAAAGGCTCCGTCTATGTCGATGGCAAGCTCCTGAATGAGACCTATCTCGCGCCGGGCACCAAAACCTACGCGGCGGAGACCAGGGATGAATTTATTTGCTGCGGCGAAAACCAATACTACGTGCTCGGTGACAACCGGGGCATCAGCCGCGATAGCCGGTACTTCGGGCCGGTGCATCGCGAAGAGATCGTTGGTAAATTGGTCCACTAAAACATTTTTCGCTCCGGCGCGGCAATATTGCGCTTCATCGCCCTAGACATTTCCGGCGGTGAAAGCGGTCCGCGCCGGGGCGGGCGTTTTTCAGGCTTCGATAGTATTCCAAGTTGCTGCTATGCCCTCGCCCATGAAATGGGAGAGGGTACGGCGCAGCCGCGGGTGAGGGCTTTCTCCCGGGCTAGCGGGGCTGATTAATAAGGCAACTGAGCACCTTGAGATATTTCTCCCGCCTTGTGCTGCAACGCGCTCTGCGTTGTAATCAGGCCATGGAAGTCGAATGGGTCTTGATCACCGGCGCATCTGCGGGCATCGGTCGTGAATTCTCCCACATCTTCGCTGAACACGGTCACAACCTGGTCCTCCTCGCCCGCAATGGCGACCGTTTGACCGCGCTGGCGGCGGAGCTCTCCAACCAATATCACGTAAAGACGGTCGTGATCGCCAAAGACCTGGGCGTGCCCGGCTCGGCGCAGGAAGTGTTTGCGGAACTGCAACGCCGGAACATTCCCATCTCCATCCTCATCAACAATGCCGGCTTCGGGACGCGCGGCGCATTCGCCAAAGGCGATTTGAAAAGCTTTCGCGAAATGATTGAGGTGAACGTCACCTCGCTCGTCGAGCTGACGCACCTGTTTGTGCAGCCAATGATCAAAGCGGGCAGGGGACGCATTCTCAATGTTTCCTCTACCGCCGCGTTCCAGCCTGGACCGATGATGGCGATTTATTACGCAACGAAATCCTTCGTCTCTTCTTTTTCCTATGCCTTGGGCGAGGAATTGAGTGGCACCGGCGTGACCGTCACGACCCTTTGTCCCGGCCCCACCAAGACCGAGTTCAGCAAGCGCGCAGACCTTCCTGATTCAAAACGCAGTCAAGGCTTCTGGACGATGGAAGCACGACCCGTGGCGGAGGCTGGTTACCGGGCGTTGATGACCGGCAAGAAAGTGAAGATTCCCGGTCTGATAAATTGGGTCGGGTGCCGTTTGACGCGGGTAGCTCCTAAAAAGCTGGCTGCGGGCATCGCGCGGAAGGTTATTGAAGGCAAAAAGTGACCTGTTAAAAGGGAAATTCCCGTTTGCGCACAGGCCTTTTATAAAATATCCTGCCCGTCACGAATGAAAGTTTTTATCGACGGCAAATTTTGCAACGAGCGCGATGCGAAAATCTCCGTGTTCGATCACGGTCTGCTTTACGGTGACGGTGTATTTGAAGGCATCCGGGCTTATAACGGGCGCGTGTTCCGTTTGAAGGAGCACATCGACCGCCTATTCTGCTCGGCCAAGGCCATTCTTTTGGACATCCCCATGAGCCATAAGACCATGATGGATGCCACTGTGGAAGCGTGCCGCCAGAACAAGCTGCGCGACGGCTACATCCGTCTCATCGTTACCCGTGGACCGGGCACGCTGGGCTTAAACCCGCGCAATTGCAAACGCGGCTCCGTCATCATCATCGCGGACAAGATCCAGGTGTATCCCAAGGAATTGTACCAGCAGGGCATGCAGATCGTGACTGTGGCGACGACGCGCAACCTGCACAGCGCGCTCAATCCGGCCATCAAATCGCTGAATTACCTGAACAACATTCTGGCAAAGATCGAGGCGAACAACGCCGGCGTGGAAGAAGCCATCATGCTGAACTCCGAAGGCTTTGTGGCCGAATGTACCGCAGACAACCTGTTCATCGTGAAGAACGGACGGTTGCTCACGCCGCCGCTATCGGCAGGCGCGCTTTACGGCATCACCCGGCAGACGGTCATGGAACTCGCCGAGGAAGCCGGAGTGGAAGTCCAGGAGCCGAACTTGACGCGTTACGACTTGTTCAACGCGGATGAATGTTTTCTCTGCGGCACCGGTGCGGAGATCATGCCGGTCATCAAAATTGATGGCCGCGTCATCGGCACCGGCAAGCCCGGCACGCTCACGAAGAAGCTTGTCGAGGATTACCACGCCTTGACGAATGTCACAGGTGAGCCGATATACGAGTAAGCGATTATGTTGTGTTCCGTCTGCAAAGAAAAAGAAGCCACGGTGTTCTACACGAACATTGACGGGGATAAGATCCAGAAAGTCGATGTCTGTGAGGACTGTGCCAAGAAGATCGGGGTGAACAATCCGACGTTTGCCATGGCCGACCTGTTGCTCGGTCTCGGTGCCTCACAGGAGATTGAACAGGCCGCGGGGGGCGCTGAATTGAAATGCCCGCGTTGCGGTTTCACGCAGGCGGATTTCAAGAAAGCCGGTCGTCTCGGTTGTGCGGAATGCTATAAGACCTTCGCCGAAGGCTTGGAAAGCCTCCTCAAGACCATGCACAAGGGCACGCGGCACACGGGTAAAGTCCCGGTGGCATTGCGCCAGTTGCGTGACCAGTTGGACCAGTTGAAGACGTTGCAGACCAGATTGGCGAAGGCCATCTCGGAAGAAAATTTTGAACAGGCCGCAAAGTTGCGTGACGAGATCAAGCAGATCACGCCGCGCGCAGGTGTGCCGGTAAAGTGAGCCTCGAATGAACCTGCACGAATTTCTCATCTCACCCGCGGAAACCGCCCGTCGCAAGGGTCCGCATGACCGCATCGTGATGTCCAGCCGCGTGCGATTGGCGCGCAACATCCGTGACGCCGCGTTTCCCGGCTGGGCCAAAAAGCCCGAGCGCGTGCGCGTCCTGGATTTGATCCGTCCGGCCGTTGAGAGCCTGCCTGAGATGAAGGATTCTTTTTCCGAGGCGATGGATAATCTTTCCACGCTCGATAAACAGATTTTAGTGGAGCGCCACCTCATCAGCCGCGAGCACGCGGCGAAGAGTTCTGGCAGCGGGCTGGTATTGAACCGTGAAGAAACGTTCAGCGTGATGATCAATGAAGAGGATCATCTGCGCATGCAGGCGTTGCGCCCGGGCTTGCAGATACGCGCCGCCTGGGAAGCCATTGACCACGTGGATTCCGAACTGGAGACGAAACTCAATTATGCTTTCAACGGTGACCTTGGTTACCTGACCGCCTGCCCGACGAATCTCGGCACCGGCATTCGCATTAGTGCCATGTTGCATCTACCCGGGCTGGTGTTGTCCGAGCAGATCAATCCTATCATCCAATCCGTGAACAAGCTTGGCCTCGCTGTCCGTGGTCTTTACGGCGAAGGCACGGAGGCGCTCGGCAACGTTTTCCAGGTCTCCAACCAGATGACGCTGGGTGAGAGCGAGACGGCCATCGTGGACCGGCTGGAAAAAGTTTTGGCGCAACTCATCGAGCACGAAGAGAACGCCCGCCAGACGCTTTTGGAAAAGAAGCCCAAGATGCTCTACAACCACATCGGGCGCGCTTACGGCATTTTGGCGAACGCCCATAGCATCTCCTCCAAAGAGACGATGAATTTGCTGTCACTCATGCGCCTGGGTGTGGACCTCGAACTTTTCCCCGGCGGCGAACGCGCGCTGGTGGATGAGCTTTTCATCGTCACGCAGCCGGCACATTTGCAGAAGCAACTTTCTGATAAGCTGAGTGCGGAAGAGCGCGACCTGCTCCGTGCCGACATGCTCCGCGAACGGCTTAAGCACGTTGGGCGTCCAGCCCCCAAGACCACACCGCCGAACACGTCGAATTAAACCTAAAGTTTTGCCGGTTATCGTCGAAAGTTAGTGCTATAGAGGCAAATTGCGATTTTTCGCGAAATCTTCCATACATCGTTGGACAAATTGGCAAGGAAGTTGCATTATATTTTAAGTATGAGCGATGAAGCCATGAGTAATTTTACCCCTCGCGCGCAACAAGTGCTGGCATTGGCGCGTAAAGAGGCGGATCGGTTCAATCACAACTTTGTTGGCACTGAGCATTTATTACTCGGTCTGATAAAATTGGGACAAGGTGTCGCAGTCAACGTCCTCCAAAAAATGGGCCTAGACCTGGAAACTGTGCGCATGGAGGTCGAAAAACAGGTCGGCACCGGCCCTGACCAGAAGATGATCGGGAACATCCCTTACACACCCCGCGTGAAGAAGGTCCTTGCGCTCGCTTCCAAGGAAGCCAAGGCGCTCAATCACACCTACGTCGGCACCGAACATATCCTTTTGGGTCTCCTCCGCGAAGGCGACGGCGTTGCCGCCCGTGTATTAAAGAATCTGGATGTAGATATCGAACAAACGCGCCAAGAGATCTTAAAGGAACTTGATCCCAACTTCACGGGTCAGGAAGAACAGGCGTCCGCTGAAGGCAGCACGCCGGAGAAACCCGCCGCTCCTGAAGCGCCCGGCAAGAAGGGCGAAGTCAAGACGCCTGCACTTAAGGCGTTTGGCCGTGACCTGACGGAAATTGCCCGCAAGGGTGAAATGGATCCAGTCATCGGTCGCAAGAGTGAGATCGAGCGCGTTATCCAGATTCTTTGCCGTCGCACGAAAAACAATCCTGTCCTGCTCGGTGAAGCCGGCGTGGGCAAGACGGCCATTGTCGAAGGCCTTGCACAGGAAATCGCTAAAGGCAATGTGCCGGAGATTTTGCTGGGCAAGCGCGTCATCACGCTGGACCTCGCGTTGATGGTGGCTGGCACCAAGTATCGCGGCCAGTTTGAGGAACGCATCAAAGCGGTCATGGACGAGATCCGCCGCGCGAAGAACATCATTCTTTTCATCGATGAGTTGCACACCATCGTGGGCGCCGGTTCAGCCGAAGGCACGATGGACGCCAGCAACATCATCAAGCCCGCGCTCAGCCGCGGCGAGTTGCAATGCGTTGGCGCGACCACGCTCAACGAATACCGCAAGTATATCGAGAAAGATGCTGCGTTGGAACGCCGTTTCCAGTCCGTCAAAGTCGAAGCACCGTCTGTTGAGGATGCGATCGAGATCCTGAAAGGGTTGCGCGGCAAATACGAAGAACATCACAAGGCCGAATTCACTGACAAAGCGATAGAGGCTTCCGTGAAGCTTTCCGACCGTTACATCACTGACCGGTTCCTGCCGGACAAAGCCATCGATGTCATGGACGAAGCCGGTTCGCGTGCGCGCATCGGCACGATGACGCGTCCGCCCGAGACCAAATTGCTCGAAGCCGAGATCGAAGAGATCAAGGCCAAGAAGGAACGCGCCATCAAGAACCAGGATTTTGAAGGCGCGGCCTCCATGCGCGACAAGGAAAAGCAGGCCAAAGAGAAGCTGGAAAGCGTCTTGACCGCCTGGCGCACCAATCGCGAAGAGAAACGCGTGAAGGTGGACGAGGAAGATATTTTGCACGTCGTGGCGAAATGGACAGGCATCCCGCTCAAGCGGATGGGCCAGGACGAAATGTCCCGGTTGCTCACGGTTGAGACGGAGATGGAAAAAGTGGTGGTCGGCCAGCGCGAAGCGGTGGTCGCCATCTGCAAGGCCCTGCGCCGTTCACGCGCGGACCTGAAAGACCCTAAACGCCCCATCGGCACATTCGCGTTGCTCGGGCCGACCGGTGTCGGCAAGACTCTGCTCGCGAAGACACTGGCCATCCAGATGTTCGGCGATTCCAAGGCGCTCATCCATTTGGACATGAGCGAGTACATGGAGAAATTCAATGTATCGCGCCTCATCGGCTCGCCGCCGGGTTACGTGGGTTATGAAGAAGGCGGCCAGTTGACCGAAAAGGTCCGCCGCAATCCATACTCCGTGGTGCTGTTCGACGAAATCGAAAAAGCGCACCCTGATGTCTGGAACATCCTGTTGCAGATCTTGGAAGAAGGAAAACTCACCGATAACGTGGGTCGCGTGGTGAATTTCCGCAACACCATCATCCTGATGACTTCGAACGTGGGTTCGGAAACCATCCGCAAGCAATCGACGCTGGGCTTTTCGCCCATCACGGACGAAAGCACCTACGAGAAGATGCGGGAAAAGATTTTGGAAGAAGCCCGGCGCACGTTCCGTCCGGAATTCCTGAATCGTTTGGACGACATCATCGTGTTCCGCTCGTTCACGAAGCCCGACCTTATCCAGATCCTCGGTCTGGAAGTGGAAAAGGTGCTCGAACGGTTGCGCCACAAGAACCTCCAGATCAGCCTGGACGAGAAGGCGAAGGATTTCCTGGTGGAAAAAGGCTACGACCCGCAGTACGGGGCGCGTCCCATGCGCCGGGCGGTGGAGCGTTTCCTCGAAGACCCGCTGGCGGAGGAGATCCTCAAAGGCGCGTTGCACGAAGGCGACCCGATCACAGTCACCGCCGAGAAGGAAAAGCTGGTGTTCACCCAGCACACGACGACCGCCTCCGAAGGCGCACTCTCGACCTGATAACGCCGGTATTTCAAGAACGCCAGCCGGAAACGGCTGGCGTTTTTGTTTGGCAACAGGGCTTCGGCCCTTCAAACTTCCCGTTCATTTATGCGTTGGACACAAGCACTCATTCCCACACTCCGCGAGGCGCCCTCGGAAGCGGAGATCATTTCGCACCAATTGCTGCTGCGCGCGGGTCTCGTCCGCAAGCTCAGCGGCGGGCTTTACACGTTTTTGCCGCTCGGCCTCCGGGCCTTGCACAAAGTGGAACAGATCATTCGTGAGGAGATGGACCGCGCGGGAGCTCTCGAAGTGCTCATGCCCGCGTTGCAACCGCCGGAGATCTGGAAGCAAAGCGGGCGTTACGAAACCGCCAAGGACGTGCTGTTTAAAGTGAAGGATAGCGCGAGTCGTGAATGGGTGCTCAGCCCCACGGCGGAAGAAGTCATCACTACGCTGGCGGCGGGTGAGATCAATTCATACCGGCAATTGCCGAAAAACTTTTACCAGGTAAGCATCAAGTTCCGCGACGAGATACGTCCTCGCTTTGGCTTGATGCGCGCGAAGGAATTCATCATGAAGGATGCGTATTCCTTCGATCCGACTGATGAAGGAGCGATGGCCAGCTACAAGAAAATGTTCGATGCCTATACGCGCATCTTTGCGCGCTGCGGGCTCAAAGCATTCCCGGTTGAGGCGGATACCGGAGTCATCGGTGGAAATTACTCGCACGAATTCATGGTGCCGGCAGAGACCGGTGAGAACGAAGTGGCCTATTGTGAAGCCTGCAACTACGCGGCGAACATCGAGAAAGCCACCAGCGGCATTCCTGCTACTGCCGCACGCGAATTGGGAGCCGTGCCGGAAAAATTTGCGACGCCGGGCGTGGTGACCATCGAGGCATTGAGCAAAGCGCCTTACGGTGTACCAGCGAACCGGCAGATCAAGACCCTAATCTATATCGCGGACGGCAAACCGGTCATCATTTTGATTCGTGGCGACGACCAGTTGAACGAGACCAAGTTCATGGCGCGCACCGGCGCCGTGGCGGCGCGTCCCGCCACGCAGGAGGAGATTGTGCCGTTGCTGGGCGCCAAGCCCGGTTCGCTCGGTGGGGTGGCCAAAGTACCTGCTGACGTAAAGGTCTACGCCGACGAACGGCTGCGCGGTGCCAACGGTATGACCACCGGCGCAAACGAAGACGGTTTCCATTTAAATAACGTCTCGATGGACCGCGATATCAAAGTCTCGCAATGGTTTGACTTGCGAACCGTGAGGGTAGGGGAACCTTGCGCCAAGTGCGGTAAGCCGCTGAAGATTCAGCGCGCTATTGAAGTGGGCCACGTTTTCAAGCTAGGGACGAAATACAGCGAGAAGTTCAATGCGATGTATCTGGATGAAGCGGGTGCGCGCCAGCTTTGCGTGATGGGTTGCTATGGCATCGGCGTCACGCGCACGTTGCAGGCGGTCATCGAGCAGAGCCACGACAAGGACGGCGTCATCTGGCCGTTGAGTGTGGCCCCGTACACAGTTTGCATCACACCGTTGGGTGTCGCGCCCGGTAGCGCCGTATTTACGCTGGCGGAAAAGATTTACGTGGAGCTTAAGGCCAAGGGAGTGGATGTGATTTTGGACGATCGCGATGACCGGCCGGGCGTCAAATTCAAGGATGCCGACCTTGTGGGTTTTCCGCTGCGCATCGCCATCGGTGAAAAATCACTGGCGAAGGATGAAGTGGAGATCAAGCCACGCGGTGGAGCGATACAACTGGTACAATCAGGTGAGGCGGTCGAAGCTATTTTGAAACTTCTGGCGGCTTGATGGAAACACGGTCCAGGCAATCGCGCACGGCTTTGGCCAGGGCGGATCGCGTGTAGGGTTTTTGCAGGAAATCACCGCGCCCATCGCGGATGAACGACGTATCCATCTCGTCCACGCTGTAACCGCTGGTAAAGATGACGTGGATTTCGGGCTTTTGCGTGCTCAGTTTTTCCGCAAGTTCAACGCCGGAAATCCCTTCGGGCATCACCATGTCCGTGAGCACCAGGTCGATGGCATTGTGATGGCGGTTCCAGACCTCGATCGCTTCCACGCCGGTGGCGGCTTCCAGCACGCGATAGCCGCAATCCCTGAGGATGACTACCGCGAGGTCACGCAACACCAATTCATCTTCCACGAGAAGAATCGTTTCGTTGCCACCCTGGATGTGGGCGGTTGGGTCGATGATTTCTTTGGACGTAACGGCCGCTTTGTTTCCGGCGGGGAGAAAGACGCGGAAGGTAGTGCCCTGGCCGAGTTCGCTCGAGACCTCGATCCAGCCCTCGTGTTGCTTGACGATGCCGTAGACCGTGGCGAGGCCAAGGCCAGTGCCTTTGCCGGGTTCTTTCGTGGTAAAGAACGGTTCAAATATGCGGCGCATAGTCGCGTTATCCATGCCAGTGCCGTTGTCGCTGACGCGCAGGCAAACAAACTGGCCCGGTCGCGCCTCGGGATTGCTGCGGGCTGACGAATCATCGAAATTTACCAGGTCCAAGGCAATGGACAAAGTTCCGCCGCGGGGCATGGCGTCGCGCGCGTTGACGGAGAGGTTCATCAACACCTGTTCGATCATGCCGGTGTCGCCGTACACCACGGGGATCTCTTCCGGCGGATGGAACTGCAATACGATAGTTTCGCCCAGCAGCCGTTTGAGCATCTTACTCATCTGGATGATGACGTGGCGCAGGTCGAGTGATTGTGCCTGCATGATGTTCTTGCGGCTGAACATCAACAACTGTCGGGTAAGACTCGCGGCGCGTTCGGAAGCGAAATAGACCGCCTGGATGGAATCGGCGACTTTTTCCGGTAGGTCCGGTTTGGCCAGTAGGATGCCCGCGTGGCCCTGGATGACCGTGAGCATATTGTTGAAATCATGGGCCACACCGGCGGCGAGCTGGCCGACCGACTCCATCTTTTGCGATTGGCGCAACTGCGCCTCCAGGTTCAACTGGTTCGTGATGTCCTCGATATAGCAATGGATGACCGCCATGCCGGCCATCGGATGGAACGACCACGAAAGGACGCGGCTGCCAGACCGGACCTGAAAATTCAACCGGCTCTGCATCGTGACCAGGCATTCCTGGGCGATCTGGGACGTATTGGCCGGCAGGATGGAGCGCGGATGCGAATGCCCTACCGATAGCGCGAGCTGCAGAGCGGCGTCGTTGAAATACGTGATATTGCCTTCCTCAGACAATTCCATCGCGGGATTCGGGTTCAGCTGGGCGAAGACCGCGAGTTTTTGGGAATCTGCTTCCGAGTGCTTTCGTTCAATGGCCATCGCCAACACGTTGGCCACGGCTAAAAGAAAATGGATATCGTCGCCGTTGAACGTGCGCGGGGTGGTCGTATAGACGCCGATGACGCCGTAGGTTTTTGAGCGGGCGCCAACGGCGACCGATACGCCGCTCACCACGCCGTGTTCCTGCAAGAGCTGGGAAGGGCGCGGATGGGGTTGATCGATGAAGTTTTTGGCGATGACCGGCTCGCCCGATATGAGCGCTGAACCTTCGTGAAACTCAGGATCTGTGGGTACGGAGGTGTGGCCCACATGGTCAGGTTTCCATCCTGTGCCAGCTCGCAGCAAGAGCGATAGATCATCAGGGGAAAGCTCGAGGACCGCGCTATATTCAACTTCCAGGGTTTGAGCGATGAACGCGGCGGTCTGTTCCAGCAGGGCGCCCAGGTCGCGGCTGGAAATCGCAAATTGGCCGATGGCGGCCACGACCGTTTGTTGCATGGCTCGATTGAGCAGCGATTTTTCGGCCTTTTCCTGCTGAGCCATCCGCTCCTGTAATTCGGCGGCAAACTCATCGAATTTTTGGGCGAGTTCGCCCAGTTCGCCGGGTTCGTTTTTGAGGCCAGTGCGGCTGGCAAGGTCGCCTGCCTTGAGACGATTGGTGGCATTCAACAGGATGCGCACCTGGCGCAGAACAAACCGTTCCCCGCCGATCCATGCTGCTCCGAGCGCGGCAAGGCCGATGATGAAGGCCATGGACGGCAATTCCAACCAATAGGTGAGGGCGATGGCGGGTGCGACGAAAATGAGAACAGTCGTCGCCAAACGAAAGCGCAAACTAGAAAGACTTGTCATTAAGGATTTTTTACCCGAACGTGGCTAGAATAGACCGTGGAGACGGGAGGCCAAGAAAAAACCAAACTTTTGACCGGACTACAATTTAGCGAAAGCCCTTAGGAATGGTGGCTTGGTTTGGTTGTTGGACAGAGTTGATCTCATCAAGGGAAACTGGCGAGTCGTTGTCTTCAGCCCGGGAGACAACTGACAGGTAACAATTTGTTGTGGATAGCCTTAGGGAAAGACGATTGGCTTCGATAAAGTGGCCGAGCCTTCCGGTCTGTAGTCGAGCCTCCTCGGCACGCGCTGCGATAGGATGCGGTCTATCGAATTTGAAATATAGGAATATCAATCCGACTGCCGCCAACAGCAGAATCCAATTTCCCCGGTTGCTGAAAAACATTGCACTATTACATCGGTGGAATCAGGAAGGGCTTTAATTGTTTAAGCGGTTTTGTGCCTGAAAGCAGAAAAAAACCTAGCTTCTAGGCGAAAAGATGTTTAACTAACACCCAGAGAAGTCCCGACAACGCTATTGATAAAAGCGAAGACGCGTAAAAAATTTCAATTCCCGTTTTTGACGGAAGTTCGCTAACATGGCGGGGTATTTAAACAAACATGTCGTGGATTGAACAACTACAGGCCACAGATTGGCACCAAACCCTAGGTGTCTGCATCGGCGCGTATTTGATAGGTTGTCTGGCCACTGGGTATTACCTGGTTCGCTTTCGCACGGGACAGGACATCCGGAAGCTTGGCAGTTGCAATGTCGGCGCAAAAAACGTTGGGCGCATCCTCGGCAAATCCGGTTTCTTCATCACAGCCCTCGCGGACGTCGCCAAAGGCCTCCTCGCCATCTGGCTCACCAGTCGTTTTGCGCCGGGCGACCGCATGATGGCGCTGGCGATGGTGTTTGTGGTGGTCGGCCATGTCTGGCCGGTGCAATTGAAATTTCACGGCGGCAAAGGTGTCTCCACGCTGCTGGGCGCGCTATTGGTGTATGACCATCGTTCGGCGCTGGTCTTTCTCATCCTGTTCGCGTGCGCCTTTTTGATCCTGCGTAAGACAGTTTTGCCTGGACTATTCGGCGTGCTGTCCCTGCCATTCACGGATTATTATTACAACCGTGATTCAGCCACGGCCACAATCCTGACTTTCGCCGTTGCCCTGGTGTTGTTCACGCACCGTAAAAACATTGTGGAAGAGATCGCGCAGATGATCTCGCACCACGACGCCGAGCCGCAACCCGAACACCCTGATTTATGAGTTCAAAAGCGACACTAGCCTTTAAACGCGCCACCGAAGACCTGGAGTTTGAGCAGATCCACCGGCTCAATTACCGGACGTTCGTGGAGGAGATTCCGCAACACAAAGCGTCGCCCACACACCGGCTCGTGGATAAATTTCACGCGGAAAACACCTACCTGATATGCATGGAAGGCCACCAGGTCATCGGCATGCTCGCGGTACGTGGCAACCGGCCTTTTTCACTCGACCAAAAAGTTCCCGACCTCGATGCACACTTGCCCGCCGGTCGGAAGGTTTGCGAGATCCGTTTGCTGGCCATCGATAAAAAATATCGCGGTGCCAAGGGCGGCCAGGTGTTATCCGGCATCCTGGCGTTACTCTGGCAGCATGGCGTGGAAAATTCCTACGACCTCGCCATCATCTCCGGAACAATGAGGCAATTGAAATTATACCAGCACCTGGGCTTCGTGCCGTTTGGTCCGGTGGTGGGCACCGGTGACGCGCAATTCCAACCGATGTATGTCACCCTGGAGACGTTCGAAGTCACGGCCCGCGAATTTCTGCGCTCATCTCCGGCGCGTTCGTTCCATCCCAGCGCAGTGAATTTCCTGCCTGGCCCGGTGGCCATCCGGCGTGAGGTGCGGCGCGCGTTTGAGCAGGCGCCGGAATCGCATCGTGCGGATGCGTTCATGAAAGATTTTCAGTCGGTCAAAAAAATCCTGTGCGAACTCACCAAGGCGCGCAGCGTGGAATTGATGCTCGGTTCCGGCACGCTGGCCAACGACGTCATCGGCGGGCAACTGTCAATGTTGCCCGGGCGCGGGCTGGTATTGAGCAACGGCGAATTTGGTTCGCGGCTGGTGGACCAGGCGCGGCGGTTCGGTCTGAATTTTGACACGCTGGAGTTCACGTGGGGACAAGCCTTTGACCTGGGCGCGTTGCGCCGGGCGTTTGAATCGGGCAAGCCACCGACCTGGCTCTGGTGCACGCATTGTGAGACTTCGACCAGTGTGCTCAACGACCTGAATGCGTTGAAATCATTATGCGCGGAATTTGACGTTCGGCTCGCGCTGGATTGCATCAGTAGTATCGGTACCTTGCCCGTGGACCTGACCGGCGTTTATCTCGCGTCCTGTTCAAGCGGGAAGGGGTTGCGCTCATATCCGGGCGTCTCGATGGTTTTCTATCATCACGACCTGTCAGTGCATCCGGGCAAGTTGCCGCGTTACATCGATCTCGGTTATTACGCGGACCAGGGAGGAGTGCCGTTCACCTTTTCCTCCAACCTGTTGCATGCATTGCACGCAGCGGTGAAACGGGTGGACTGGGAAAAGCGTTTTATGGATATCGCGGGATATTCCCATTGGCTGCGCGATCAACTGACCGAGATCGGCCTGCAACTGGTGGGCACGCAAACGAAGACTTCACCGGCCGTGGTGACCATCGCGCTGCCGCAGGAAATGAATTCCACCAAGATTGGCGACCTCATCCAGGAATCCGGTTACCTCATCAGCTGCAATAGCGAATATCTGCGGAAGAAAAACTGGATCCAGATCTGTTTCATGGGCGAATGCACCCATGAGAAAGTGGTGTCATTGCACAATGCCATCAATCGGGTTTGCTTCCGCAAGAAGCACGTGGATGCGGCGAAGTAAGGGCTTGATCAGCCTTCAATCTTTGTGGGCCAGCCAGCGGCGACCAAACCTTTGTAGCCGCCGATGATGGACGAGACTTTTCGATAGCCCATCTTCTGCGCGGCGTCGCAGGTGAGCGCGGAGCGGAATCCGCCGCCGCAATACATCAGGATCTCGGTGTTGGGGTCGGGGTATTTCTTTTCCAAGTCGCGTTCCAGGATTCCCTTGCCGAGATGGATGGCTTCAGCGGCGTGGCCTTCTTTCCATTCGTGGTCTTCGCGGACATCGAGCAAAACGATCTTGGGGTTCACCGCGAGGCGGGCACGGGCTTCGGCGACGGATATCTCATTGACGCTTTTTTTGGCTTCGTGGACCAGAGCAAGAAAACCCGGAGAATGTTGCATGGGCAAAATCTATCGCGCCGGGGCAGGGGGCGCAATAGGGACTGTGGCAAACATCCAAGCACCAAGCGTCCAAACTTCAAAATGCATCCGATGGAAAACCAGCTAAGCACCACCTCACCCCGGCCCTCTCCCCCATTTTGCAAATGGCGGAGAGGGAGAATTATTCGCCGATGAATGTGATGACGCGAGTCCGACGCGGTTCGACAGATTAACAAGATGGCCATTTCTTTTCCTTTCTGTTTGGGGGTTAAGCGTTAAAATGAGGACGAGTGACGACTGCCAACAAAATAACGATTCTACGGGTGCTGCTAATCCCGTTCTTTGTGGTGGAAGTGCTTTATTTCGTGCGCACGGGCAATGAAACGCACCGGGAGTTTGCGCTGTTGTGCTTTGCGGTGGCGGCGATTTTTGACGGTGTGGATGGCTACATAGCGCGGCATTACAACCAGAAGAGTGAACTGGGTGCGATACTCGACCCGCTGGCAGATAAATTGTTGCTCATCTCCGGCGTCGTGGTGCTGAGCTTTGACCACCGGCCGTTTCTGGGGAGCATCCCGTATTGGCTGAGCGGGACGATCATTGGGCGCGATATCCTGTTATTGATAGGTTTGGCGGTGATCTATATGACGGTGGGCAAGGTGAAGGTGCGCCCGCGCATGGTGGGAAAGGTTTCCACGGTATTGCAGATGGCGGCCATCCTGATGGTGCTTTTGAAATGGGACAGTGGGCAGGGCGCGAAGTGGTTCCTGTGGGTGGTCATCGGGGCGACGGCCTGCACGGCGTTATCCGGCCTGCTGTATGTGTTTGACGGAATGAAACAGCTTGGTTCTCATCCCTCCAGCTCGGCGGCGGCGGACCAGAACAAACCGCTGGAAGGTGTGTGAAACATGGCGACAGAATTGAAATTGGCACTGAAGGAAGGCGACAGGGCGCCGGCGTTCACGGCGGAGACCAGCGGCGGTGGAAAGATTTCGCTGGCGGACTACAAAGGCAAAAATGTCATTTTGTATTTTTATCCCAAGGACGATACGCCGGGTTGCACGAAAGAGGCTTGCGCATTTCGTGACGGTTTTGCGGATTTCAAAAAGCGCGACGCGGTGATTTTGGGTGTGAGCACGGACCTGGTGAAGTCGCATGATAAATTCGTGAAGAAATTCGACCTGCCGTTCACTCTGCTGGCGGATGTGGAGAAAAAAATCGTCACGGATTATGGCGTCTGGGGTGAAAAAAGCTTCATGGGCCGCAAATATCTTGGCACCCATCGGGTTACGTTCCTGATCGGGCCGGATGGTCGCATCAAGAAGATTTGGCCCAAAGTGAAGCCGGATGAGCATATTCCCGAGGTTTTGTCCGCATTATAATGGTTTAGAGGGGTTTACGCTTGTTCAATCCTTGCTAAAAAGTTGGCAATATCCGGTTGGCGGAATTTGCCGACTCCTCCGATAGTAATTCTTGATGATAGCAGCGATTCAATTGTTGAAAGAACGTCCGGTGACGAACGAACGACAATTGGCCGCTGAGTTTTCCGGCCTGGTAGAGTTTGAAATCACCATCAAACGCCATGACGAGGGGATGTGCCATCTGTTTGCAGAAGCACAGGAATCAAGCCTTAGTCCGGTGATGTGTGCGCAGGGTTGATGTCGGGTGGGCCGAAACGATTGTTCTTTAAAATTTAGATTCGGGTGAGTGGTCGTTTTTCTTCAAATGGAACATCTCCAGTTCCTCCTCCTTGGCGACCTTCTCCCGAATCTTTTTTTATTCCCATCGGGCAGGTGACTTTGTAAGTTTTACCTCACGGTTGAACCAATAACTCAAACAAATCTATCATTATGGCTATTTCTGTAGGCTCCAAGGCTCCTGATTTTACCCTGAAATCCAAACAGGCTTCTGGCCTGGTGGACGTGAAGCTCAGTGAACATTTCGGCAAGAAAAACGTCGTACTGCTGTTTTTCCCGCTGGCGTTCACGGGCGTTTGCACCAAGGAGATGTGCGATGTGACCGCCGGCCTGAGCGCTTACAAGGACTTGAACGCGGAAGTCATCGGCGTGAGTGTGGACAGCCCGTTCGCGCAGGAAGCGTGGGCCAAGCAGGAAAAGATCTGGATCACGCTGGCCAGCGACCTGAACAAGGAAGTGACGAAGCATTATGGGGTGCAGTTTCCGATGCTGGCCGGCGTGGGTGATACTTCGGCGCGCGCGGCGTTCGTCATCGATAAGCACGGGGTCATCCAATACAGCGAGCAGACGCCGACGCCGAAGGACTTGCCGAACTTTGAGCACGTGAAGGCGGCGCTGGCGAAGTTGCACTGAGTTCGCAGCATTAAATCATTTAAGACAAGGCGCCGAAGCGATTCGGCGCTTTTTATTTGCCTGATAGGACGTGAGATGGCGGTTGTAACCTTAAATTAACTTGTCGGTTTGAGGGCATGGTGGTTTGATTTGTGCGATAAACCTGTGAAATCCCGTTTCTATTGTTGGGCTGGGATGTTGTGCCTGTTTCTCGCCTGCGAGGTTCACGCGACGACAAGGTTTGTCAACGTGAACAATCCCACGCCCGCACCGCCCTACACGAGTTGGCCGACGGCTTCCACAAACATCCAGCTGGCTCTCAATCTTTCGCAAACGGGCGATTCAGTGCTGGTCACCAACGGAGTATATGATTCGGGCGGCACGTATTTGAGCGGATCAAATCGCGTGGTCCATCAAGTGGCCAATTGTGTTTTGCGGAGCGTGAATGGTCCGGCGGTCACCATCATCAAAGGATACCAGGTGCCTGGTTTGACGAATGGGCCTGCAGCGATCCGATGCGTTTACCTGTCCAGTGGCTCAACGTTATCTGGATTCACGCTGCTGGGCGGGGCAACGATTGCGGGTGAATCCGGCGGCGGCGTGAGAGGCCAGGCTTCGGACAGCGTAGTGACGAATTGTATTTTCATCGGCAATTCGGCTTACACCAGCGGTGGCGGCATCTATCAGGGCAAGGTGTTCAATAGTACATTCATTTCAAACACCGTAACGGTGGGAGGAGGTGCGGGTGGTGGAGCGGCGGCACAGAGCTTATTGTATAACTGCATATTGAGCAGGAATTTTTCGGCCTACATCAGCGGCGGCGCAAACAATTCCACGTTGATCAATTGCACGGTGGTCAGCAATTCGGCGGCAAGCTATGCGGGGTCCGGGTGGAATTCGGTCTATAAGAACTGCATCGTTTATTACAATCACAGCTATAATGTCAGCCCGGATGACGGTCCTGGTTACTGTACTGGGACAAATTGCTGTACGGATGGGGTATTTGCGACTGGCACCAACATCTTCCACGACATCCCGCTGTTTGTTGATGGGACCAAAGATTTCCATCTAAATCCGCTATCACCTTGTGTCAACAGGGGGCTCAATTCCGTGGTCACCAATAATGTCGATATGGACGGGAATCCACGTATTGCCGGCGTCACGGTCGATGTAGGGGCGTACGAAGTGCAATCGCCCATTCAGGTGCCAATCCATTATGTGAATCTGAACAGCACGACCCCGGTTGCGCCCTATACCAATTGGTTCCAGGCTGCGAATAACATCGCATCGGCGATCCAAGCGGCCGCCCCGGGTGATGTCGTTGCCTTGAATGACGGCTATTATTGGTTGGAGACTGCTTATAAGGGAGGAATACCCATGGGAATGGTCATCGATAAACCGGTGACCGTCATGAGTATCAGCGGACCTTCGGCGACGGAATTGGTTTATAACAGCGGCGCTGTAACGGCTGGCGGCGGTGACGGGGTCTATATCACCAATGGGGCGACACTCAGTGGACTCACGCTAACCGGACATCAGTTGTACCTGGGCGGTGCCATCCAGTGCGAGTCTTCCAATTCAATCGTTACGAATTGCATCATCACCGGGAACATCGGGCACTGGGGCGGCGGAATCTATAAGGGGACCGTGGTGAATTGTATCCTGAGCAATAACGCAGCGTGGCAGGGCGGCGGGGCATATTCAAATATCTTGGTTAATTGCCTGCTGACCGGGAATCGGTCCAGCAACATAGATAATATGAGCGGTGGAGCGGCGACTGGTTGTTCTTTGACGGGATGTGTTCTGGTGGCCAACAGCTCTTTGGGTTCAGGCGGAGCGACAGTCATGTGCAATCTTACCGGCTGTGTGGTGAGTAATAACAGCGCGGAATTTTACGGCGGCGGGGTATATCTGGGCACTGCGGATTCCTGCTTGATCTCCAGCAATCGTGCGGCGCTTTCAGGCGGTGGAGCGTATACCGTTAAGATGAAAAATTCGGTCCTGCGCGATAATGTTGCAACATCCGGGGGAGGCGCCAGCGGCGGCACGTTGGTCAATTGTACCGTGATAAATAATACCGGCACGAATGGCGTCGGTGGAGTGACCCCGGGTACCTTTATCACCAATTCGATCCTATATTGGAATACGTCTCCCAAGGGTGTTGCGAATTTTTCCAGTTCTTCAGGTCCCTTGATCAATTATTGTTGCACGACGCCCTTGCCGATTGATTCCGTGGGCAACATCACAAATGAGCCCGTATTCGCCGACTTGGCGAACGAGGATTTTCACCTGCAATCCAACGCGCCTTGCATCAATTCGGGCAACAATACGTTTGTGGCGAGTTCGACGGACTTTGGCGGGAATTCCCGGATTGTTGGTGGCACGGTGGATATCGGCGCGTATGAATATCAGTCGCCAGCGTCCACGATTTCGTATGCTTACCTACAACAATATGGCTTACCGACAGATGGGACGGCGGACAACGCCGATACTGATGGCGATGGATTTAAGAATTGGCAGGAATGGCGCGCAGGGACGAGCCCGACGGATGCGACGTCGTTGCTGCAAATGCTGACGACGAGTAATAGTGTCTCGGGCGCTACGGTGACTTGGCAGAGTGTCGCCGGAGTGACCTACCTCGTGCAGCGGGCGGGCAATCTGGCGGCGCAACCGGCCTTCTCAACCATCCAGAGCAACATTGTAGGTCAGGCGGGAACGACGTCTTACACGGATACCAGTGCGGTGGGTGGAGCGCAGTTCTTCTATCGGGTGGGGGTGCAGTAAGCGGACGGAAATGACGAAATCCGAATGGTGGGACCGCAAATTGAACATCCAAACTTCAAGCGTCCAAGCTCCAAAGAAGCGCTAAACTTCCAAGCATTAAAAAGACCGCAATTCAGCAGCAAATTCTTCATTTAGAAAACGTCTGCACAAGCTGTGCACGTGATTTTTCTACTTTGGGGGTGAGAAGCCTGTGAAAAGGCTGTATTCATTGGGCTTTCTGTTCTTGCAAAATTTTTCAGAGAAAATGCTATTAGCGTGACCATCACAGTTACAAATCGGGCGAGGTGTGGTATAACGATAGGCTGTTCTTTGAAATATGGGTCAGTGATCGGTTAAATCAGTTAAATGAGTGGCTAGATAGAAATGTCCTGTCGGCAGTCATCAAATGAATAAGCACTGCGTAAACAACCCCAAAATAACTAAAAAAAGACCCGGTTTTCTTGAAAATGGCCAAGCTCATTTCAAGGTTTTTCAAGGTTATTCAAGGGGCTTTTTTAATTTCATTTTTGTATGTGGAAAATGGCTAAGAAAGGACAGGCGGCTTGCCCAAAAATCTTCAAGGCACTGGCTGTAGACTTGTGCCCTCGGTGGTTCGGTGGCAAGCCCAAAACCCCGGATTCCGAAGAATTTCAAGTGATTCCAACCAATTCAAACCACTTTGGCGTGACGATTCTGGCGGTGCCCTGTCCAATCGGCTGAAACAACAAATCAGCGTATGACCAATTACTTCTACGAAGCGGTTGACGCGGCAGGCGCCAAAAAGCACGGGACGATGGATGTAGAGACGCAAAGTGATGCGTTGCGGCGCATCAAGGAAATGGGGTTGTTCCCCATCCGCGTTTCGGAACGCCATGAAAACCGCCCCATTGGCGGTGCGCGGCCCGCCGGCGGTTTAGCCCGGCTGAAGAATGTTTCTATCTCGATTCCCTACTTCTCCGGCCGGGTAAAACCCGCAGCCCTAAGTGCGTTCACACGTCAATTGGCCACGCTGGTGGATGCGGGGATGCCGTTGATACGCGGGTTGCGGTTATTGCGGGAGCAGGAGACGAATGGCGCGCTCAAGCGCATCATCGCGGAGGTGGAATCGGCCATCGAGAACGGCAGCACATTGTCGGAGGCGTTGTCGCCCTATCCGCGCGTGTTCAACCGGCTCTATATCAACATGGTGAAAGCGGGTGAATTGAGTGGCGCGCTGGAGATCGCGCTGATGCGGCTGGCGGAGTTCATTGAGAAAGCGCAGAAGATCAAGGGCAAGGTGAAGTCGGCGATGTTCTATCCAGTGGCGGTGGTAGTGATCGCGGCGGCGATATTGGCGGTGATGATGATTTTTGTGATTCCGCGTTTCCAACAGGTGTTCTCCGGCCTGGTGCCGGGCGGGGCGATGCCCGTGTTCACAATGGCAGTCTTTCGTATCAGTGAAATCTTTAAAGACCACATTCTGTTGGTGCTGATAGCACTGGCTGGTTTGGTAGTGGTGTTCTCGTTTGCGCTGCGTTCAGTTATTGGTCGCAAGGTATTCGACCGGTTCAAGCTGAGGGCGCCGATATTCGGGAAAATATTCCGCAAGGTCGCAATATCGCGATTCTCGCGGACACTGGGAACGTTGCTCAACAATGGCGTGCCCATCCTGCAGGCGCTCACCATCGTGAAGGAGACGGTCGGAAATGTCATTGTGAGCAACGTGGTGGCGGGGGTGCATGACAGCGTGAAAGAGGGCGAGACGATAACGGCACCGTTGCGGGCTTCACGCGTGTTTCCGCCGGTGGTGGTTGGCATGGTGGACGTGGGCGAGCAAACCGGTGCGTTGCCAGATATGTTGTTGAAGATAGCCGATGGCTGCGATGAAGAGGTGGACAACGCGGTGGGCGCGATGACGTCATTGATCGAGCCGGTCATGATTGTCTTCCTGGCCGCCATCGTAGGCAGTCTGGTCATCGCGATGTATCTGCCGCTGTTAAAAATCATGACTCCTGATTCAAAAGGATCAGGGATGGATGGTGGCGAGAATTGAATATTTTCAACTATTTGCTGCCATATCGTCACTTGATTTTACCCTTGAGCAGTGCTATCTAGCTCCGCAATAGGCATGATCACCCTAAAATTCCGTACTCTCCGGGCGGTCGGATTTGTTCTTCTAACCGCGATAACCTCTAGAGCTGCTGTGCTTTACGTGGACGTGAATAGCGCGTCCCCAACGCCGCCATACAGCAGTTGGGCTACGGCGGCAGCAACCATTCAGGACGCTGTGGACGCATCGACAGATGGCGACCAGCTATTTGTGACCAATGGCGTGTATCAAACAGGCGGGCGCGTCGTGGATGGTTCACTCACCAATCGCGTGGTGGTGGACAAAGCAGTGACGGTGCAGAGCGTCAACGGGCCCTCCGTGACGGAGATCCTTGGGAATCCGGAGAAGGGCGATAACGCCGTGCGGTGTGTTTATCTCTCCGATGACTCCGTGCTGGCTGGTTTCACCATTGCGAGTGGAGCGACGCGTGAAAGTGGTGATAACTCACTGGAACAAAGTGGCGGCGGTATCTGGTGCACTTCCATCAGCGCGGTGGCCACGAATTGCTTTCTGATGAATAACGTTGCCAACCTAAAGGGTGGCGGCGGCTATGGTGGGACATTCGATGGTTGCACCTTCAGCAACAACGTGAGCGCCACTGCCCTTTATTGGGAGGCATCCGGAGGTGGCGCAGGCAACTGCACCTTGAACGATTGTTTGCTGGTGACCAATTCGGCCCCGGGTGGTGGTGCGGCTGACACGTGTCAGTTGAATGATTGCCAGTTGATACAGAACAACGGCCTTTGGGCAGGTGGAGCGGAGAACAGCCTTTTGTTTCATTGCACTATCACTGGTTGTTCGGCGCAAAGCGGGGCAGGCGCTTATACCTCGACATTGAGCGATTGCACCCTTACGCATAATTATGGCCAATTCGGCGGTGGAGCGGAATTTTGTGTCATGACGAATTGTATTCTCGCGAACAACCAGACTTTCGATGACGAGAGCTACGGCCTCGGCGGTGGTGCGGACCAATCCATACTCTACAATTGCCTGGTTTATGGGAATGTTTCTGCGACCTCCGCTGGTCTTTCGGGTAGCACGGTGGCCAATTGCACCGTGGTCAGCAATATTACCACGCAAGTCGGCGGCGCGGTGGACAGTTGCGCGGTCAACAATTCCATTGTCATTGACAACATTGGGACGGATGACAGCCCGAATTATTCGAATTCCACGTTTGGCTATTGCGACACGGTGCCGATGCCGGATGGTTCATTTGGCAATTTCACGGATGAGCCGCTTTTTATTGATCCCGACAACGGTGATTTCCATCCTCAAAGCGGTTCGCCCACACTCAATGCCGGTTTCAATACGTTTGTCACAACAGCGAAGGATCTGGACGGCAATATGCGCATCTCCGGCGGCACGGTGGATGTAGGCGCGTATGAATTTCAACCGCCGATCCATTATGTGAACGTGAATAACGCCAGCCCGGCTTCGCCCTACACGAGCTGGGACACAGCGGCTACGAATATCCAGGATGCGGTGGATGCGGCCGATGCAGGTGATAACGTTGTCGTCACGAACGGTGTCTATAAGAACGGCGGCGCGGTGGTGCAGGGTTCGCTGACGAACCGGGTGGCCATCACGAAGCCGTTGACCATGTGGAGCGTGAACGGCGCGGCGGTGACGTTGATCGAAGGCAATCCGGAGATCAGCGACAATGCGGTTCGCTGTGTTTACCTGACCAACAAAACGTTGTTCATCGGGTTCACCTTGACCAATGGAGGAACGCGGGCGCAGAACGACGAACCATTTGAAGAGCAAAGCGCCGGCGGCCTCTGGGGTAATTCATACGATGCCGTGGTGCAGGATTGTGTGTTCGTCAATAACAACTCGGCACTTTACGGCGGTGGTGCGTACGGGGGCGTGTTGAATGATTGCACCCTGGTCGGCAACACTTCTGCATTTGGTGGCGGGGCTGAATTCAGCCAGATAAACAATTGCACGCTCTCGAATAATTTTGCCCTGTTCTTCGGGTCTGGCACGGGCGGCGGCGCAAATGACAGCACGTTGACGGTGTGTGTCCTGATGGGCAATACCGCAGATGGCAGCGCTGGTGCGGCGGGTTCCAGTACGTTGACGGGCTGTTCCATCCTTAATAACACGGCGAGCCAGGGCGGTGGTGTGATGGGGGGCACGTTGCAGGGGTGTGTGCTCTCGGGTAATTCGGCGCCGTCCGGTGGCGGTGCGGCGATCGGCAATAGTAAACTGTCCCATTGCTTGATCACCGGAAACTCTTCGTCCTATGGCGGCGGGGTGAACGGCTGCGCTTTATTCAACTGCGTGATCTCGAACAATTTCACTTTTGTCCAGGATGACTCCGGCAGTTACGGCGGTGGGGCGGCCTATAGCGGCTTGACCAATTGTCTCGTGGTGGGGAACACCGCTTCCCTGGGTGGCGGGGCTTATACCTGTGACCTGGAGGATTGCACGGTATCCGCAAACACCGCCGATGACAGCGGCGGGGTCAATAATTCGGTCCTGAATAATTCCATCGTTTATTACAATTCCGCTGCTTCAAATCCTGACGTGTCCGTGTCGACCATGAATTATTGCTGTACCCCACTGCCGGTCAGTGGTGATGGCAATGTCACCGACGAGCCTGACTTTGCGGATGCGGTCAATGGAGATTATCATCTGCAAGACGGCTCGCCCTGCATCAATGCGGGCAATAACAATTATGTGTCGGCGGTTAATGACTTGGATGACAACACGCGCATCATCAGCACGATGGTGGATATCGGCGCCTATGAATTTCAATCGCCGGCTTCATCGATCTCCTACGCCTGGCTGTTGCAATACGGATTGCCGATCGATGGCTCGGCGGATAATGCCGATTCCGACGGTGACGGCCTTAGCAATTTTCAGGAATGGATGGCGAACACAGACCCGATCGATCCGGATTCGGTGTTCAAAATCCTGAGCGTTTCAACCGATGAAAACGGCGCGAACATCACGTGGACCAGTGATCCGAGCCGGGTCTACAATCTTGAGCGCAGCACTGAACTGAACGCAGATCCGTTCTCCGTCATCGCGCCGGACATGGGCGGACAATCCGGGACGAACACGAGCTCGTATCTGGACCAGGCTGCGGGCGTCCACGATAAATCATTTTATCGCGTGAGTGTGCGGTTTGGTCCGCCGCCGCCACCACCGAATAGTTAAGCGGTCTGATTATCAACGCACCAGCTCGAACGCGAATCCTTTGAGATATTCCGATTCAGGAATCATCGGAATGACGGGATGATCGGGTGATTGTGAGTAAGTGGCCACACGCCGCAGGATTTTCCGCGTGTCGAACGCTGCCGAAAGCACCGTGTCCTCGAACAGTTCGGCGTTCACGTGATGCGAACAGCAGAACGTGGCCAGTATGCCGCCGGGCTTCAGTAGCTTTAGCCCTCGCACGTGTATCTCCTTGTAACCGCGCAAGGCATCCGGCACGGAAGCACGATTGCGTGTGAAGGACGGCGGATCGAGGATGATCAAGTCAAACTTAGGCACCACCTTTTCGTGCGGCTTGACGGCGGTATTGGCCTTGAGCCAATCAAAGACGTTGATGGCTTCGGCGGAGACATTGGCTGTAAGGCCGTTTGCTTCCGCATTGCGAAGCGAGGCGGCCACTGCCTCGGCACTCTGGTCCAGCATATGGACGTGCGCGGCGCCCGCACGGGCGCAATGCAAACCGAACCCACCGACAAAGCTGAAACAATCCAGCACCTGCGCGCCTTTCGCGAAGGAAGCCACTGCCTGGTAACTCGACTGCTGGTCAAGATACATGCCGGTCTTGTGTCCGGTGGCGAGGTCGATCTGAAACTTCAGGCCGTTCAGGTTCACGGTCACTGGGCCTGTCAATTCGCCTTCGAGGATACCATTAGCTTCTTCCAGCCCTTCAAAACGGCGTGACGCGACGTCGCTGCGCTCAAGGATGGCGCGCGGTAAGAAGATGGATTTGAGGGCCGTAAGGATCTTCGGTTTTTGCCGGTCCATGCCGAGCGCGGAGATCTGCACCACCAGCACGTCCTCGTATTTGTCCACGATGAGGCCGCTGAGAAAATCACTTTCTGCGTTCACCACGCGGAACGAAGTGGCATGAGGCAGATGACGTTGTCGCACGACCAGCGCGGCACGGATGTGTTGCTCAAAAAAGTCTTCGTTGATCTCAACCCGGTCCGGCGCGACAATGCGCACGGCAATCTTGGATTTGGAATTAAAAAAGCCGATGCCCAACAGGCGTTGGCGATGGTCTTTGACCTGGACAATTTCGCCATCCACGGAGGATTGCGTGAGCCGCAGGATGGATGAGGAATAGACCCACGGATGCCCGGCAACAATGCGGTCGGCTTCGCCCGGTTTGAGTATGACAGTTGGTAACGTATCCATAATTGTAAACAGTTGCGCCGTATTTGCGGCGAAAGCATATGAAACCAGAGCATAGCAGGGGAGGCGAGCCAATTACGGCACGACCATGATGCGGTAAAACCGCTGTGGGTCCATCGAGTAGGCGTCGATTAGGGTCGCGGTGGTGTTCGTTGGCGAGACCGGGTCGCCCAGATCAGTCCAATCGGCATCCAGCAGGTTCGTGGAGTATTGGACCTGATAGGTTTCGTTGGTGAGCGTGTTCCAACATAGTGTCGCGGTGCAATTGGTATACGAAAACGATTGGATGCAGGTGGCCAAAAGGTTTTGGACGGATTGCAGGGACGGCACGGGCATGACGATGCCTGCGCCGGAATCACGGTCAAAGCCGGCGTCTTCGATATCGAGCGCATTGGTTGTGAGCACAGCGCGGATCTGGTCCGGGGTAAGTGAATGATTATAGGATTTGAGTAATGCTGCGATGGCGGCGGCATGTGGCGCGGCGGCGGAGGTTCCGAAAAACAGGGGTTGGAACGAACCAGGTACTGTGGTTGAAACGCCATCTGCGGCAGTGATGTCCGGTTTTTGCCGGATGGCGCCGCCAGTGGAAGAAAAGTTGTCAGGCGTGATGGGCGTGCCATCCGAGTTGAAAAAGACGTGCCGAGGCCCGTCTGAACTGAACCATTCAACGAAGTGCGTGTTGCCGGTGGTAAAAGTATCTGGATACGGCCCGCTTTCATTCACCGCGCCAAAAGGATTTGGAAAATCAGTGGTAGCGTTGATTGCCCCAACACAGAAGGCGTTTGTCGCACAGGCATGCCCGAAAGTATTTCCACTCGTGCTGATATTCAACCGCGCGATGCCGTTGCCCATGATCTGAAGGTGCAGGAACCGGTTATCGCCGGAATATTTGACGATGACGATCCGGCTGTTCGGGCCGCAGGTGCAAAACTCATAGGGGTCTTGCGTGCCATTTTGAGAATCGTCTGAATAGTACAGAACATGAGTGCCATGGTCGTCCAAAACGAACATATCGTAATCATTAGTTGATGCCCCGAGCGGATCATCCCAAAAGAGCACGACGTATGGCGTGAAGTTATCATTGTTTGCGGTCAATACACGGTTATATGTCAAGCCGCCAAAGTCATGGATGCGGGATCCATTTTCACCATACGATAAAATTGGCGAGTTGGTATCCAAAGCACCGCCATCCACAAAATCCCCTTCCCAGGCCGTCGAGGTGGTGTCATTCAAGTTCCCGTTATTACCTGCGGATGAAAAATAGAGCGCGCCATCAGCTATCACGCTGTTTACTGCTTGAGCCACGAAACCGTCCTGGAAAGGAGATTCATCGAAATACAATACGTCGTCGACGATGATGTCGCAGCCGGCGCTACGCAGATCCAGGATATTTTGAGCAAAACCTGCCTCTCCGTTATTACCAGTGGCATAGAATAATTGCGCGTCCGGAGCAAGGTCATGGATGACCTCCAACATCGCCGTGCCTTCTCCCTCGCCACTGCCGTCCTGGCCGGGCAAAACTGTGACATTCGTCGGCAGATCGCCAGATGCTACTGAATTTGCGAGGTAATCCACGCTATCCGAAAGCACGCCGATTTTCACGCCGGCGCCGGTCGCGCCGAACGTGTTGCGAGCGAGCGGAGCGTCGTGCGTGGCGTCACCTTCGGAATCCACACTGCCGGTGAATATCTGGGCCGGGACGGCGCGCCGGATGAATTTTACATCCGATAGACCGGCCAGTGATTCAAGCTGGTCAAAGGGAACCAGTGCTCGGATGGAATGATAACGTGACACGCTGCTGACGATGGTCCCGTTTGCGTTAGTGATTTTAGACAGGAGGTCGGCGGTAACTTCCCCTCGGATATCCACGAGCACACGCCCGTCTTTTTCGAATTTGACCTGTGGCTGCAGATTGGTGATACCGGCGGACAAAAGTTGCCGGCGGTTTAGCTTAAGCTGATAAACAAATTGCGAATCCAGTTTTTGATGAAGCGGCGAGCGCGATGCTTTCTCAGCCTCCAATGAGCGGATATCCTGCAAGGCCTTGTCACTGATCTTTTGTGGTAGAACTGCCGCCATTAATTTCATCTGGCCGCAGGCAAAGGTTGCACCGATAGCGATCACGGTTGCCAAAAGATGTGATTTTCGCGCCAAAAGCATGCAATTGGAGTCACGCAAAAGTAACCCGCTTTTGCCCTGAGTCAATCACGCGCGCCCGATTGATAGCGGGCGAGCGTCTCGCGGCAAACAGCTTGCGCGGAGAGCGGATTTCCCAGGGCTTTCGCTGCCGAAGCCATTTCCTTAAGCTTCTTTGAACCAAGCAGTTGGGTGATGCGAAAGGCCAGGTCTTCCACGCGGTTCGCTTTTACCGCCGTACCGCGTTCCAGTAGAAAATCGCTATTGGCCGCTTCCTGGCCGGGGATGGGGTTCAAAATAAAAAGGGGTTTGCCCATGGCCAATGCCTCGGAAGAGGTGAGTCCGCCGGGTTTGGTGATGATCAATTCTGCGATTGCCATCAACTCATGCATGTTGGAGGCGAAACCGATGACATGCGTGGGGTGCTTGCGGTCTTGCGTCGCCAGGTCGCGTCGCAACTCTTCGTTGCGCCCGGTGACGACGACGGTTTGGAATGAAGCCGAAACCTTATCCAATTCTCCAAGGATTTTCGCGACCGGCCCCATGCCGAAGCCGCCGCTCAATACCAGCAACGTCGGCAAATCATCCCGCAGGCCGAGTTGCTTGCGGACGGCGTCGGGAGAGATTGGCGCGGAAAATTTGCCGGCGATGGGGATGCCCGTGGCGACAGCATTCTCGGCTTTCGCGCCGCGCGCCACCAATCGGGCCTTGGTTTCTTCAGCAGCGACACAATAGAGGTCGACGGATGGCTCCATCCATAACGCGTGCGCTTCAAAATCGGTGACCACACTGACGACAAACGGCAGCTTGTGCGCATGCCCAGTTGAGCCTTTTTTGGATGAAGCTTTTTGGCGCATCGCACCTAATGTCTCCAGCGGCGAATAATGCGTGCAAAGAACGATGTCCGGGTTGAATTTTTTGACGTGTTCCGCAAACCGCGCGCGGGAGCGGCTGGGAAACAATCGGCGGAATTTATTCATCCGTTGTGTTGCCTTCAGGCTGTCAGTCTTGCCGAAGACATAGCCCCACAATTCCGGCGCGCGTTCCACCAGTTTTACATAGCCATCGGTATAAAGTTTCCGGTGCAGCGGTGAGAAGAATTTGATGAGGTCAATGCGTTCCACGACATCGTCCGGGCGAAATTTCTTCCACGCTTCGTCCAGGGCCGCGGCCGCGGCAACGTGTCCTCCTCCAGCGGTGACGGTTGCGATCAGGATGCGCATAGGTTCTCGAAAGGTTGTGGGACGACCGGGTGATTGAGAAGAAATTTCGCGCGCACCCGCCTATCAGGGCTTGATGAGGCGGTAGAACTTCGTGGGCGATGTTGCCGTGACTGTCGCGGGATTGGCTGAGCCACTGGCCGAATTGACCCAGTTGGTAGGCGCTACGCTCAACGTTTCCTGCAAAGCAAAACCGCCGGGGTCCGGCGACCAGGAAATCTTTGCTTGTCCCGGGCCGATAGGAATGATGAAAAGCGTCGGTGAGCCTACGGTCTGGATAGCTGCGGCAAACGCCCAAAAACCGCCATTTACAGAATAATTTCCACCAGCCATCGCCAAACCCGCGTCCGGCTGGCCAATGGTTCCGCTCAAAGAGTATTGGCCATTGGTGCTGGTGCCACCGCCGCCATCAATGGTGTACCAGTCAATGGAGTAGGATTGCGCGCGCAATAGTGCTGGAACCAGCAAAACAACCAAATGAATCAGGGTTTTCAGGCGCATTTCTAATGTTAATTGATACGCTTTTTTAGTGATTTTACCAGTCATATTTTAGCACTGTCCGTATTGTCCTTTATGTGACTTTCCCGCCAATTTGGATGGGTTGAAAAAAAGATTTCTTATTTTTAACACGATATTTCACGATGATCCACGATTTCTCGTGTTTGGCCGGAAGGTTTTCCCTTCCGACTTCTTCTTTCTCACTTCTACATTTATTCATCCCCGCCTTTATACCACACCTTCTAGATCTTGTAACTGTGATGGTCACGCTAATAGCATTTTCTTTAAAAAATCTTTCAGGCACAAAAAACCCAATAAAGACAGGCCTCTCATCGCACTTGCACTCGCCAAAATCACCAAAAACGCATGCACAGCTTGTGCAGGGGTCCAAAAAACAACAAAAACGCGCAAATTACAGCGCTTCCTTTCGTAATAGCCCTTGGTGAAAATTTGAGGGATTATGCCTCCGGCGGCGTAGAATATCTAGAGCGTGATGCTCCTTTTGACATATGGACCCATCAAAACAGAACGATGAGAAGCTGCAACAACTGTTGCAGGAATGGAAAGTGAACGAAGCCGTCCCGCCGCGTTTTCAGGAACGCGTCTGGCAACGGGTGGAAGACGCAGATACCCCGGCACGCACCCCCATGTCCTGGTTCACGGCGTTATTCATGCGACCGGCGTTCGCCACGGTTGCCGCCACGATGCTGCTGTTGGGCGGGCTGGCCATCGGCTATGTGCGGGCCAATCACGATGCCGCGCAATGGAATGAACAACTCGCGCATCGCTATGTGGCCTCGGTAAATCCCTATTCGCACGGACAATGAAACGCGGGTTGCTCATCATCTTGCTCGGCCTCGCGCTGGGAGTGGCCGGCGGTTTCGCGGCTTACTTCACCCGCACCGCACCGCAGCGCGCCATCCTTTGCAGCGATGCGCCGGAGATGGCGTGGCTTAAAAGCGAGTTTCAACTGACGGATGCGCAATTCGTCACCATCCAGAAGATGCATGAGCATTACCTGGAACATTGTGCGGAATACTGCCGGCGCATCGCCGCCACGAATGAACTCATCCGGGCGCGCATCACCACCGCGGGCGAAGTGACGCCGGAATTGCAGCAGCTTTTTGCCGGCGCGGCGGAATTGCGCGCGGAATGCCAGGCGCACATGCTGGAACATTGTTTTGCCGTCAGCCGCGAGATGTCGCCGGAGCAGGGCAAGCGGTATCTCGCGTGGGTGCAGGACCAGATTTTAGTGATGCCTCACGAGCAGACGGATAGCGAATCTCCGCACGCCGCGCATGGACACTGAATCTCCTGACGCACTCGATAAACAGGACATGGCGCGCTTATGCGACGGTCACGATGTCGCGTTGAACGACCTCATGTCGCGCCACGCCCAACGCCTCTTCCACTACCTCATCCGCCAATTGCAGGATGAATCCGAGGCGGAAGATGTGGCGCAGGAAACTTTCGCCCGCGTTTACCAGCACCGGCAGAAGTACGACGCCAAATACCGCTTCAGCACCTGGCTCTACACCATCGCCACGAACCTCGCCCGTAATCATCAACGCTGGCGCACGCGGCACCCGCACGTTTCGCTGGAAGCGGAAAATGAAAACACCGGGGTGGAATTGAAGGATAAAATATCTGCGCCGGATGCGACACCAGATGAAAGCATGGTGGGCGACGAGCGCGCACAAGCCGTACGTGCGGCCATCGCGCAATTGCCGGAAGACCTGCGCACCGCACTCATCCTGTTCGAATACGAAGGACAGTCGCAGCAGGAGATCGCCGTTGTGCTGGAATGCACGCCGAAGGCCGTGGAGATGCGGCTCTATCACGCGCGCAAACAACTGCGTGAACTCCTGACGAAATTTCTAGCCTAAGACTGTTCGTTAGAAAGGCTGAACGCGCTCTGTAGAAACCTTTGTGATGTCAGGCACATAGTTGGCAAACCCTGTGTGTAAATTACGGTGACTCACCTGGCGCCCCCTCTCCGCCATTTGCATAAATGGGGGAGAGGGCCGGGGTGAGGTGGCGCTGAACTCTCAATGGCCGTTGCTTAAGCGCTAAATCAAATCTTTTTTACAACGAGATTGAACGCTGATCTCCCGCTCACTTTCGAATCACTTAGTTCACGTGTTTAAGCCGCATAGCTTCGGCTAAAAAGCAAACTTTGAGGTTCGATTATGGTACGGGTCTGTTTGTTCATAATCTGGGTATTCATAGGGCTTTGGGTGCCATTTGCCCGTTCGCAAACGACTTCGGTGGCATCTGCCCGGGACGCATTTTGTATCCATATCAGAAGCTTGAAACCGGCGGATACAAACGGTTCAAATCGAGATAGATTGTTGCTCCAGAGAGATGTGGGTCATGTCACCGGCGGTGGGGGAATAGAACTTCATTATGATTCGATAGAAGCAATCGGGTCGCGGGTCAAACTCGTCAAGCCGGACGTTGTAGAGATGGGCCCTGTTTCAAAGTTCCTGGATAGGACATTTACCCCCGAGGTGGTGCACTTCAGAAAAGTCGAGATTTCCAGTTCGGTCTATACGGCCATCAAGCGGAAGAATCCGCTCTGCCTGCTGAATCCATTATTTTTTCAGATCACCTGGTAGGCGGCAATTGGAGATGAATTCTGGCAATGTCCTGATTTGCCGCGATGCCCTTGCCCGCTGGCGGGAGAAAATTCCCCGAAACAATTCGCGCATTGAACCCCTGAACCGGATTCAATTATTCGAATCCACAGCCAACTGCCGACGATTCTCCTTCTCCCGGGGGGAGAAGGCCGGGATGAGAGCGAGCGAAATCATCTAACTATTCCATGTCAGGATGTTTATGGAGGCAAATTAGGACATTGCCCAATTTATGTTGAGGTTGAGCCAAAATCGGCTCAGCAATTGTTTGAGGGATGTTGAGAGTGGCGGCGTATTACCTCCAGACGCGGATATAACTTCCGCAAAACAAAATAAAAATATGAAAACCTCCTTAAAATTGCTCCTCACCTCAATCCTCGCCATCGCCGCTGTGGCCATCATCACCATGCCTGTCCGCTCGTTCGCTGACGGTGCCCGGGGCGGCGCGACCCAATTGACCGTTGCACCCCTTGCTTCCGGTGCCGCCGTCGCGGACGCGGCCATGGCCTGCCCGAAGTGCAAAGACAAAACGCTCTCCTACGATGCCTCCAGCAAGGCTTCGGTCAAAGATATCCGCACCGTGAGCCTGCATGATTGCGGCGGCTGCAGCACCACCATTGGCACCACCGGCGTCGGCAAAGACAAAGTAGCCACCGCGGACCATGACTGCACCATGGCCGGTTCCTGCTGCAAATAATTCGGCAACATTAAGTGGTTCAAACGGCGGATGGATTTGGTTCCATCCGCCGCTTGCGTTTTGTGGTTCTATTTTTCGTGAGAGTTTACGCTCTCCCTCACCCTGACCCTCTCCCCAATGAGATCGGACAGCAAATTGGCCGACTGTTGTTTTGCCTGCGGTCTATCAGCATACTCAGATACAGGTTATTCAGCCGGACGGCGGATGATTCTCCTTCTCCTGGGGACCACGGTTCGCGAAGCGAACGTCTCTTATGGGGCCACTAACTCGTGGCGGGCTTGGGAAGCCCACAAGGCCGGGATGAAGGGGAGTATACCCTCTGATTTTTCTTTTTCCTAGCGGAAAGCCGTCAATCCTCCCACAAACTCAGACGAAGTAATTCAGCGAGACTGCGGACGATTCTCCCTCTCCTTAGGGAGAGGGCAGGGGTGAGGGAGAGCAAAAAAACTAACTTTTCCTTTTATCTTCAGCACTCATCGGTCGCGTATAATCTGGCAATGGGTTTGGCGCACGGGATTGCAACTCATTGAAGATGGTGTCACGTATGCTCCGCGCTTCCCGCCGTAGGTGGGAATTCCAAAACCGAAGCGTTTTGATGCCACGTGATTTTAAAAACTTTTCACGCTCGGCATCGTGGATCTGTTGGTCAGGAAAACCATGATGACTTCCATCCAATTCGATGTTCAGTTCAGCCGCTTCGCAAAAGAAATCCAGGGTATGACTGCCGAGTGGATGCTGGCGGCGGAATTTGTAGCCATTGAATTTTCGGCTCCGCAGCCAGCGCCACATAAGTTTTTCGGCCCATGTATCGTCCTTGCGAAGTGCTCGGGCTTGCTGGATTGCCATGGCGTAAATTTAGGAAAAGCTAACGAAACGGAAAGTCAGTTTTTTACGCTCGCCCTCACCCTGACCCTCTCCCCCAGGGAGAGGGTACTGCCTACCGCAGTCGTTGGTAATAAGAAAGATTGTCGGCATACTCAGACGTAGTGTTTTAGTAAGACCGCGAACGATTCTCCTTCTCCTGGGGGAGAAGGCAGGGATGAGGGCGAGCAAAAACACTGACTTTCTTCTTCCAAATGATGCGACGGGGCAGGCTTGGTTTTTATCATCATACGAACTAAGCTGTGCAGGTGTTGGCGGATATCAAATCGTTTTCGCAGGAAGAATTGCAGGCGCGCTTTGCCGAATGGCAACAGCCTGCCTATCGCGTCGCGCAATTGCTGGAATGGCTCTACCAGCGGCGCGTCACCACGTTTGAGGCGATGACGAACCTGCCCAAGCCCTTGCGCGAATCGCTCAAGAAAGAATTCTCGCTGAACGCGCTGGAGCTCGCGCGCAAACAGGGCTCCGGTGATACCACGCAAAAATTTCTCTGGAAGCTGACCGATGGCCAGTTTATCGAAAGTGTTTTGATTCCCGCAAATCCCGCGCTCTATGGCGAGGCGAGCGACCGTCATACGCTTTGCATCTCCACGCAAGTGGGCTGTGCCTACGGCTGCAAATTTTGCGCGAGCGGATTGGATGGCTGGAAACGTAACCTGCGGGTGGATGAGATCGTGGAGCAGATTCTCGCCGTCGAACGCTGGCACGCCAGCCAATCGAAGCCTGCCGAAGCTGGCCCTCGACCCTCGACTCTCGACCCTCGTCTGATAAACAACATTGTCGTCATGGGCATGGGCGAGCCATTGGCGAACTACGATAATTTGATCAAGGCCTTGAAGATTTTGAATGCACCGTGGGGCGGGGGAATCGGCGCGCGCAAGATCACGGTATCCACCAGTGGGTTGGTGCCGCAGATAATAAAACTCGCGGACGAGCCGTTGCAATTTCGTCTCGCCATCTCGTTGCATGGCGCCACCGACGAAACACGGAACAAAATCATGCCCATCAATCGCAAGTATCCGCTGAAAGCGCTGACGGCCGCCTGCGAGGAGTATCAGCACAACAAAGGGCGGATGATCACGTTCGAATACATTTTGATTGCCGGCGTGAACGATGGCCTGGATCAGGTAAAACCATTGGCGACACTGGCCAAACGGTTACACGCCAAGGTGAACCTGATTCCCTACAATAAAGTGGATGATTTCCCTTGGGAACGCCCCGAGCAGGATGTCCAGGAAGCATTTTTGGATGCGCTTGAACGTCAGGATGTTACGACCACATTGCGCCGCGAAAAAGGCCATGATATTGACGCCGCTTGCGGTCAATTACGGCTCAAAACGGAGCGGGAACTGGCTGCCTGACTTTTTTGCGCTCGGGATTATATACTTGACAAACGCAACTTGATTTGAGAGTATGGGCTCATGAAAGAGAAACTTGCACCCGAAGAAATCAACCTGATTACGTTGGCGAGTCAGTATTCGGACAATGACAAAGCCCGTGAACTGCTAGAGCAATTGCGCTGGCCTAATGGTGCTATTTGTCCCCATTGCAAGAATGATGGCCAAGCCAAAACCATTTCAAAACTAGAGCCAAAAGCGGGGAGCAAATCAGCCGTGCGCAAAGGTGTTTATTTCTGTGGAGCTTGCCGGAAGCAATTCACGGTCACTATTGGAACAGTCTTTGAAGGCTCGCATATCCCCATCAGCAAATGGGTGATGGCTCTGTTTATCATCTGCTCAAGCAAGAAGGCCATATCAGCGCATCAGCTTCACCGGATGATGGGCATGACCTACAAGTCAGCTTGGTTTATGGCGCATCGCATCCGCTTTGCCTTTGGGAATGATAAACCGATGCTTAGCGGAGTCGTGGAAGCGGACGAAACCTTTGTTGGCGGTGTAGGTGATATGCGCACCAAACTTTCCCGCAAGACTCCCGTTGTGGCATTGATTGAACGTGATGGAAAAATGCGCGCTCAAGTTGTAGTGAATGTATCACAACATAACTTGGGCAAATGCCTTCACGAATGCGTGAAAACCGAGGCCATAATATGCACCGACGAGCATCGCGGCTATAAACCAGCGGGAAAGAATTTCGCCGCCCATCACAGCGTTGTCCATTCCAAGAAACAATATGCCAAGATTGCTAAGGACGGGACAAACGTTCACGTGAATAGCTGTGAGTCTTTTTTCTCCCTGCTTAAACGTGGCGTGCATGGGGCTTGGCACAATGTTTCCCGCGAGCACCTTCCCAAATATGCCAATGAGTTCGCCTTCCGTTGGAATCATCGCAAGATGACGGACGGGGAACGATTTGCTTCCGCAATCCCGTTCATGGAAAGCGCACGGCTTTATTACCGCAAGCCTGCGTGAAAGCATAACCGCAAGCCGTGTGCTTGGTTGGTTAAATCCCGCCTCTATTGCAACAACAGATGCAGACGGTGTGGCAAGGTGATCCAAAACGGTTGGCACTGTCCCGACTGCCGGAAGAAATTTCAATTGTTTCGACGAACGAATAAATAGTTTGCCCCAGCCTCGCCGGTTTGGTTTTTAGCGAAGCCAGGGCAATCTATTATCGGCGCATCGGACACCGTCCAGTATCTCTACTGCGAGACGGCCTTTCCCGAACTACTACCTTGCAGCGTTGCCGTTTTACCGGATGCCACGAGACAATAATCCTGCGCCTCTTTGGATGCTTCATATTGCTCCTAGAGGTATATCCAGAATTGTCTTTGACGAGAGTGCGCCGTTAAGGTAAGGTCTTATTATCTAGGTAAGACTTCGCACCCACGCTTCACCGCTGGGCCAGTGAAGAAAGTATGCCCTACGAAAACAAGCGGAGGTTTCAAATGCACGTTCTGAAATATCAGCCACCCAAGAAGTGCTGACAGATGGAATGTTGTTAAATTATCTTTCCACCGCACCTGACCAGTTCACAACCTCGGATTTAATGGAGTGGGGATTGAGTCATAATATGACTCGCGGTGAAATTAAAGGTGGTATCGCAAGAAATGTTGCCAATGGTCGTATTCGCCTAGTGACCGCAGGAAAAGGCAGGCGTCCAAGCACCTATGAAAAGAATATGTAACCCTTAAACGCATTAAGGCCACCCGAAGGTGGCCTCAAATAACGGACTGTGTCCAGTGCGGCAACAAGTTCTGTTTCAGCCCTCTGCAACGCGATTTTATCGTTTAGGTCTATCTCAAATTTCATAACATTGGCTTTCTGTTGTGGTTAAACTAACACGTCCATTAGCCAAATCAAATGGTTTATCGTTATTTCTTCTATAATAATTACTAGCTGGTAAATAATTATTATAGAAATGGCTGTGATGAGCCAATAGCAAGTTTGGGCTTTATGAAGCCAAAAGGCTGTGTTATGGTAAAAACCAGTGAAATCGAAAGCCATCACGACCAACGGCCTAGGGTTTGAAGATGCCCTGCGCAAGATGCTGGGGACAAAGCCGCCCGCCTCGTCAAAATCCGCTAAAAAAGCCGCCAAGCCTGCCAAGCGGAAAAAATAGCAATTTCACCCGCATAAACGTTGGTTTTCTCGATTTTAGTGCGTTTGCCAAAGACATAAGCCCGTTTGCGCTTGTAACCATTACTGGTGACTGGCTGGGGACGGGATGTCTGTTATCTTAAATCCATCGTTGGGATGCAAAGTGCGGTTATACTGTGTGTGAGTTTGTGAGGCGAGGTCCGCTACGCCGCATCTGATGTAATTGGAAGTAGCCGGTGCTGCTACTTAGAAGAGCACCTAGTTCTCATTGGGAGACCGGAGTAGTGTCCGGTCTCTCTTTTTTTATTCCGGGATCAATTCCCGCTGCGGATCCGTTTTCTGGTAGGAAAGTTTCCCATCAACAATTTGTGCCGCTGACGTGTATGGATGTTCTTCGGTTTTGTTCTTCCCCATGATGTGAATCACCTCGTGGCCTTCGGCTCTTAGATAATCGGCTATCAACGACCGGTGGCATCGCCACCAGACGGCCTCGGCACACATGATGGCCGTGGGTTTGGACCTGGCGAGGGCGAGCAGGCGATTGATTCCCTCACGAAATTCCGCGGTCATCATATAATCCGCATAGCCGCGGAAAGCGGGATGGCGCCAGGCCGTGTTGACGGAATCCGGCAGAGGTTTGCGCCGGCCACCCAGTTCCGGAAAATGAACATATTCGATCTGTTCATGAGCGAGAGCCTTTGATAGCTGCTCCTGGCCAAAATGAGGATACCGCCGGGAACCGGGGAATTGCCGCACATCAGCAAGCGCGCGGATTCCATTTTGCTTCAACAAGTCCAGAAACTCATCCAGCGGGCGTGTCGAGTGCCCGATGGTCCAGATTTTTATTTTGGGATTTTCCACCTGAAGAAATTTCAGCTATCTTCACTCAATACGCAATCGGTCGATTGCGACAATGGAGGATTTATGGTGGAAACGCGCAAACACAAACGGCAGACATTTTGGCACAATCATTCGCTGAGCATCGTCAGCATCCTGGTATTGACCCTGTGGATAGTCATGTATTCGTTTTCTGATCCGGCGACCCACATGGGTGCGTTCTATGGAAATGCCATCGCGGATTGGAGCGGGTCGGTGGTGATCATTTTGGGAACAAAGTTTTTTCTGGAGGCGGGTTCGGCGGAAAGCAATCCGGTCAAAAAGCACCTGAAGAATCCCATCGTAAATTTTTTGTGGTGCCACTCCTTGTTGATTTTTTTGTTCCTGACGGGAGTGGGTTGGGCCGTATTGTATTTCCACATGAAATCAGAAAGCCGCTGGGGTCAGGTGGTGGGGAATATCGTTTCCGAATGGCTGCAGATGGCCGGGCTGGTGTTCTTCACCAAGCGGTTGCTTGAGAAAGGGTCGGAAGAGAGCAAATAGCGCAGATGAACGCCCATGGGCACATCTTGACACTGTGCCCCCTCGGAACGCCGCCTTCAGGCGGCAGCAATGACCCAAATTGCGTTGCTGCCGCGTAAACGCGGCGTTCCGTTGGCTCGGCTTGCGCAATCCCAAGGGGCTGTGTCAAGATGCGCCTAACGCCCATTGGCTTGCTTACAGAAGATTGACAAATCGGGTAGGAATGTAGATTGTGTGCGTCCTTTTGTGCCTCTGTAGCTCAATTGGTAGAGCAGTTGACTCTTAATCAATTGGTTTCCGGTTCAAGTCCGGACGGGGGCACCATTTTTTTCTTCTTAGCAGTTCTGTCAGACAGAAGCCCATTCCAAATATAAAATCCACCGTCCATCTTCGTTACATAGCAGTGCGTGCACATAGCCCGAATTGAGCATATATTGTCTTTCCGACTTAGTGGCTGCTTTCGACGGTTTCCACCAGGCTGTTTTCTCGGATAGAGGATTGCTGACGTGCACGTCTCCGATTGGGATTTGGTCGATTTGTTTGGCGAGGGATTCTTGCGAGGCCGCGGGGATTTCAATTTTTGCCACAAATGCCGGATCAATCTGAGAGCCCTCATAGAACATATTTATTCCATGAGAATCTGCTGGAATGGTTATTCCTGTTCGTTGTTCGATCAACGCAAATTTCTCGGCGGTGAATGTGTTCGCATCAAGCTCGTAATCGTCCCCAAATTTTGGTCCGCATCCCATCAGGACCAGGCAAAAGATAATAGAGAGAAATGGTCGCAACATCTGTTTTTGACTGTATTAGTTTTTCCGACCGCGCGGCAATTGGATTCCTCCTGAGCCGCATTCATCAGTATTTCTGTGCTTTATAATATAATTCTGGAAGTTGTTCTAATGATGTAGTATTAAGGGGTGATTGAATTTGCGCCTGATGTAGGCCTTGAATGTCGCCCCGTTCTGGCCGGTCGCAAAGCAAAGACCGTTGAGTCTTTTGACGCGTAACCGTCAAGCTCCCAATTTAGTGTAACAGGTTTTATCAATATCATGTCAACGCCGCAGCTCTCCCGGGAATTATTAGCAAAGAACTTTGTCCTGCCACCGAATGTGACGTGTGGGCCGATGCAGGAACTGCCCGAGAAGATCATTCAATTCGGTGAGGGCAATTTCCTGCGTGGGTTCACGGATTGGATGGTGGATGCCATGAACGCGCAGGGAGTGTTCAACGGCAAGGCGGTCATCGTGCAGCCCATCAAGGTGGGCATCGCCAAAGTGGTCACTGACCAGGATGGCCTCTACACGCTTATCCTGCGCGGGGTGCAGGGAGGCAAGGTGGTGGAAAACCGCCGCATCATCACGTCGGTCAGTCGTGGTTTGAATCCTTACGATGATTGGGTGGATGTGGTGAATTGTGTGCGCAACCCCGCGCTGCGGATCTTCTTTTCGAACACCACGGAAGCAGGCATTGCGTATGTGAAAGAGGCATACGATGGCGAACATTGTCCGGAGTCTTTCCCGGCGAAGGTTGCGGCGCTGTTGTGGGAGCGGTTCCAGGCCTTGGGCCAGGTGGCAGCGCCGGGAATGATTTTTCTGCCGTGTGAACTCATCGAGCGCAACGGAGATAACCTGAAAAAATTCATCCTTAAACATGCCGCTGACTGGGGGCTCGGTGATGCGTTTTCCGCGTGGATCAAAAATCAAAATCATTTCCTGAACACCTTGGTGGACCGGATCGTGCCGGGTTATCCATCGGCTGAAGTGGAGCAACTGACGGAACAACTCGGTTACGCGGATGCGTTGCTGGATACCGGCGAGATCTTTCATCTGTGGGTCATCGAAGGGCCAAAGCAGCTGGCGGAGGAATTGCCGTTTCACAAAGCAGGCCTGAATGTCATCTGGACGGATGACATGACACCTTATCGCACGCGCAAAGTGCGCATCCTGAACGGCGCGCATACCGCCAGCGTGCTGGCGGCCTTCGGCGCAGGGCTGAACACCGTGTTGGAGATGATGCAGGATGAGATATTTGGAAAATTTGTGCGGCAGGCGGTCTTCGACGAGATCATGCCGGCCATCCGGCTGGATGAGAAAGAGAAGACCGAATACGCGGAGGCGGTGCTGGAACGCTTCCGCAACCCGTTCATCAAGCACGAGTTGCTTTCCATCTCGCTCAATTCTGTCTCGAAATGGAAGGTGCGCGTGCTGCCATCCTTGCTCGACTATCTGCGCCAGCGCAAGGCGCTTCCCCCGGCCTTGGCGTTTTCGCTGGCGGCGTTGATTCATTTTTATCAGGGCGTCGGGACTTCGGACCGGGAGTTGCGTGGCACGCGCAAGGGTGTTCCCTATCCCATCCGCGACGACCTGGATGTCTTGAGCTTTTTCGAAAAACGCTGGCACGCGTTCCGCAAGAACCATGACTTGCGCGCGCTGGTCACCATTGTGTTGGCGAAAGATGAGATGTGGGGTATGGACCTGACGACGGTTCCTGCGTTGATGGGCACGGTCACAGCTAATCTGCAAACCATCCTGCTCGACGGGCCGCGCGCCGCTGCCGCCGCTGTCCTTAAAAATGAGCCTGTCGCATGATCTTGACCGCCTTCATTCAATTGCATCCCCGGGACAACGTCGCCGTGGCGTTGCGCGAATTGGCTGCGGGAGAGTCGGTGATGGTAGGGAATCAGCCGCTCAAGCTGCCAGAAATGATTCCCTGCGGACACAAGTTTGCCCTCGTGAACATGCCGGTCGGCACCAACGTCTTGAAATTCGGCGAGCCCATCGGTCATGTCACACAGACGGTGGTTGCAGGGGGTTGGCTCCATACGCATAACCTCAAAACGAATCTGGCAGGGACGGAAACGTATTCCTATCAACCGGCCATACCGCCGGTCGCGACGACGGATGACGGACTGACTTTTGATGGGTTTGTGCGCCCCAATGGAGACGTGGGTGTGCGCAATGAATTGTGGATCATCCCTACGGTGGGTTGCGTGAATGAGATTGCGGAGGCACTGGCGCGCGAATTTTCGGCGTGCCTGCCGAAGAACGGCCGGGTTGAAGGCGTGTTCGCCTGGAAACATCCGTATGGCTGTTCGCAATTGGGTGATGACCATGTTCACACGCAAACCATCCTGGCCAACCTGGCGCGGCATCCCAATGCCGGCGGGGTATTGGTCATCGGGCTGGGCTGCGAGAATAACACGATGGAAAGTTTTCGCGCGGTACTGGGAGATGCCAACCCGGAGAGATACCGGTTCCTCGTCACGCAGCAGGTGGAGAATGAGCGGGAAGAGGGGATGCGGTTGCTGGGAGAACTGGCGGACCATGCGCGGCAGTTCCGCCGCCAGCCGGTGCCGCTGGCACGGTTGCGGGTGGGCTTGAAATGCGGCGGTTCGGATGGATTTTCCGGCATCACGGCCAATCCATTGGTGGGACGGTTTTCTGACCTGTTGGTGGCCCAGGGCGGGACCACGGTGCTGACAGAAGTGCCCGAGATGTTCGGCGCGGAAAATCTGTTCATGAATCGCTGCGTCACGCGGGATGTTTTTGACCGTTGTGTCGGGATGGTGAACGGTTTTAAAGAGTATTTCCTGCGGCATAACCAAGTGGTCTACGAGAATCCGTCGCCGGGGAACAAGGATGGCGGCATATCCACGCTGGAAGAAAAATCCCTCGGCTGCACACAAAAGGGCGGCACCAGCCAGGTCATGGATGTGCTGGCCTACGGCGAGCGCCTGCGCCGCCCTGGCTTGAACTTCTTGAGCGGGCCGGGCAACGACATCGTGGCCGTCACCGTGTTGGCGGCAGCCGGAGCGCACCTCATCCTGTTTACGACCGGACGCGGAACCCCCCTGGGCGGACCGGTCCCGACGATGAAGTTATCGACCAACAGCACGCTGGCGGCCCGCAAGACGCATTGGATCGATTTCAACGCAGGCCGATTATTGGAGGGTGAAGATATGGAGACCCTGGCAAAGGAGTTGATGACGCAGGTGATTGCCACGGCCAGTGGACATGTGAAGACCCGGGCAGAGCAAAATGGTTTTCGCGAGATCGCCATCTTCAAAGACGGCGTAACTCTCTAAACGCGCGAAGCCTAATTGGCCGGTCTCGCCATCTTCGCCTTGAGTTCGTCGATCCGCTGTTGCACGCCGTCGACGTCGGGCGCGTGGGCTTTCCAGATCTTCATGTGCACGAGGGCGTTGGAATAATCACCCCGTTGCGCTTCCAGCAGGGACAGATGAGAAGCGATCTTGGTCTGCAACGTGTAATCCGGGTCGTCCTTCACGCCTTCCTGTTTCTGCCAGTTGTTGAGGGCGAGACTGAGCAGGTTCAGGGCGCGCGGCTGTTCGTTGGTTTTGTTCGAGTAAAAACGGCCCAGCTCGTACTGGATCTCGCAACTGTCCGGATTGTTGCGCAGGCCTTCGCGTAAAAAATTCTCGGCATCGTCAGGCTTGCCCATTTCGGTCAGGTAAAAGGAGCCGACGGTATAGGTCTCCACATTCTGCGGGTCGAGGTCGGCGGAGATGCGCAACCACGGCAACATCTCGGCAGTCTTGCCCGTCTCGTCCAGATGGGTGTGCACTGTATTCATGGACTGGCGCCCGAGAGCCTCGATCCAATCGAGCGGTTTTTTGAGAAATCCGCCGCCTTCCTCCTTTTCTTCGTGGAGTTTGCTGCCGTTCCCGGCCTCCTCGGCGATGTGCATCTCATTGGTGCGCGCGCTGTCGAAGATGGAGGGATAATAGCCGCTGTGGAAATAAACATCAGCCTTGCGGAAGAAAAGACCAGCGAACAATTTTTCGGCGCCGCCCATCACCTGGTTCAGCAAGGTTTGCGATTGGCCGTTGTTCGCATTCAACCGGTCGGCGAGGGGTTGCAGCCAGGTGGCCAGCGTGAAGCAGACCGTCAGCAGCAACGCCAGGACATATACCGGTGCGGTTTTCATGTGTTCAAGGCCTTGCGGCGGAACAACGCCCAGGCTGCGTAAAGAAAGAACAGGCTGTAGGTGAGGGCGTATAAGCATTCCTCTCCCACGGCCCACCAGGGAACAAGGCCACGCTCGTGGACGATGAGGGAGCGCACGTCAAAAAGTTCGAGATGCGGCATGATGAAATAGATGACCGTGGCAATGGTCTGGCTGGGCTGCGGCATCCCAAGCGCCAACTGATGCAAATATCCGCCAAGAAATAAGATGCCCACCACCACGACGATGATGATGGTGGAGTTGGACGATGGCGCAGCAAAAACGATGGAACCGAGGATGGTCATGGCGATGACGATGGCGAGCATCACCCATTGCATCCACATCGCCTGGAAATAATTCATGAGCGGCCACTCGTGTTCCCGTATGCCGCTGATGAGGGCGAGCAGAACGTAGAACAGCACGAGTGCGATGCCGGTGGCGAACCAGCAGCCGAGAAATTTGCCGGTGATCAATTGCCAGCGCGAAACCGGTTTGGCCAGCAGCGGGAAAATGGTGCGCTGCTCGCGTTCAGCCGGGATCTGCCGGGCGGCGGTGGTCACCGCGATGACCAGCGCCGAGAGCCAGATGAGCAGCAGGCAAAGCTCCTTCAGATAGCGGGAGGCGTTGACGTCATGAAAAAACGACCCCGACCCGGCCATGACGGTGATCAAAAAGCTCAGCACGAACAGCACATAGAAATCTTTGCGCCGGTACAGTTCCTTGATGCAGACACCGGCGATGGCGAAGGCGTTATTCATTTCAGGAAGCGGGTTGGTAGCCGATGACTTTCAAAAACAATTGTTCGAGGTTGCATTGATATTGCGAGACGAGTTCCGTCACGCGGCCTTCCACCTTCAATTCGCCCTGGTTCAGGATGGCCACGCGGTCGCAAATGGTTTCCACCTCACCCAACTCGTGTGAAGAGAAGAAGACTGTTTTTCCTTCGTTTTTGAGCCGCTGGATGATCTCGCGCACTTTCATGCGGCCGATAGGATCGAGGCCGCTGGTCGGTTCGTCGAGAATGAGCAGGTCGGGATTGTTGATGAGCGCCTGGGCGAGGCCGGCGCGTTGCTGCATGCCTTTGGAATACGTTTTGATGAGCCGCTTGCGGGCGTGGTCCAGTTCGACCAATTTCAACACCGCGTCAATGCGCGATTCAGTCTCAGATTTCGGGATGCGAAAGATCTTCGCGTAAAACCGCAACAATTCCTCAGCGGTCAGGAATTTGTAATAGTAGGTCAATTCCGGCAGATAACCGATGCGCTGGCGGGCGATCGGTTCGCGGACGTTGGCGCCAAAGAGAAAAGCATCGCCGCTGGAGGCATTGGTGAAGCCGAGCAGGACATTCATCGTGGTGGTCTTGCCCGCGCCGTTGGGCCCGAGGAAGCCGAAGACTTCGCCTTCGCGCACGACGAGCGTGAGGCCATTGACCGCGCGTTTGACTCCGCCCTTGGATTCGCGGGAACGATATTCGACGCAGAGATTATCGATCTGCAAAATCGCCTTTTTGCCTGGGTTCGAAGGTGCGTCAGTGTTCATCGATGATATCAGGACTGTCTTGCACTTGTTCGGTTATCAGAATGGGGACGCATATTCAAGCGCACGATTTTTGAAACGGCAAAAGCCGCAGTGATTTCAAACAGAGATTCGGTGTTCATGGAAGGTCACGTTTTAAGGTGAAAGGTGAGAATCAAGGCGGCGATGACGCTGAAACCGATGGCAAAGCTTCCGAGCACGATGGCTTTGTGATGTTTCAGGATTTCGCCCAGCACCGCATGGGTGGCAAGATACAGAAATCCGCCGCCAGCGTGCGCGAGCGTTAATGCCAGCCAGACATTGGAGACTTCCTTCAGCACAAACCAGCCGAGAAAACCGCCGAGGAGGGTGGCCGATTGGACAGCCATCACATAACGCATCATTTTGCCCCGGCTGAACCCCGCGCCCAGCAGTAATGCGCCCAGGGCCAGACCTTCGGGGAGCTTGTGGACGCAGATGGCGAGGGTCATCGAAAACCCCAATGAACCGCTGGCTGGTTCGTTTCCCGCCGCAAGGGCGAGGCCGTCCACGGCACAATGAATGGCAAGTGCGAGCATCATGCCATAGGCAATCTCACTAAAGCGATGAGTGAGGGTTTCATCAAAATGGCTGGCCGCGCACGCCGGGCAGATGTGGAACACGTATTTACTGATGAGCGAAAAAAGTCCGTAGCCCGTGGCCGCCGCCACGGCAAACTGCCACCAATGCAATGATTCCAGACATTCCGGCGCGATGCCGAAGACCGCGACGCCCAGCAGAGTTCCAGCGCCAAGGCTGATGAGGGCGCAGAGACTTTTGTGAGTGCGTGCCAGGAGTGCGCTTAATGCGCCGCCCGTCACCGCTACGGCAAAAGCCGCGATGACTTGAAGAAAAACGGGCGTGTTCATTGTTTGGCGGTGTTCGTCTGGATCTGTTTCACCAAGTCATTGTATTTGTTGACGACGTCGTTGCGGTCTTTGATCTCATCGTTAAGTTTTTGCACAAGGTCATCGCGTTGCGTCAACAGATTGGTGATGACCTCGTTTTGTTTCTCCACGCCCACGTAGGCTTCCTTCAACTTCGATTGCAATAGTTCCACGCCCTGTTGGTATTGGACGATCTGGTTGGTTAGAATTTCGCTGTTAAGCTCAAGTCTGCTGATCGCGCGCTTTTGGTCGAGCACCAGCTCCTGATTGGTTTTGGCAGCGGAATCCAACTCAGTGATATGGGCGTCCATCTGCATGAGTTGGTGGTTCATGGTGGCGATGGAATTGGTGTAACCCTGGATGGCCACGGCTCGGTCGTAGGCCAGTTTGTTCAAATTGGTAATGTCATTGCGCTGGAGCGTTTGCCCATACCATTGCCACGCGCAGAGGGCGCAGAGCGCGACGGCGAGGGTGACGAGCAGGGTTTGGTGAAAATTCTTCATGTTCAATTTGATGACGGGGCAGCTTTTACCGCAATCGCGACGTGCTCGATACCGGCGCGCTTCACAAAATCCAGGACGTAAATGATCGAGCCGTGGGTGGCATCACGCGTGCCGGTGATATAAACGGGCACATTGGTGTTCTGCTTGAAGCGGTCGGCGAGCAGGGTGGACAACTCCGCAAATGAAACCGGCTTTCTGTCCGCCGTCACTTCGCCATGGCTGTCCACGGTAAGATTGATGATGTCCGGCTTGCTAGAAGCGGTGGCGATCGTGGCGGTGGGCAGGCTGGCCTTGAGGGTGCGGACTTTTTGCATCTGCAGACTGACCATCATGAACGAGGCGAGCAGGAAAAACATGATGTCGATCAGCGGAATGATTTCCAGCCGCGTCTGTCGTTTGGGAAGTGGAGAGCGTATTTTCATTGGCGGGTGGTGGCTTCGTTTGCGCTAACAGTGAATGCGACTTTTTGGACACCCGCGTTGCGGACAGTTTCCAGCACATCCGCCATCGAGCCGTGGAGCGTGTCGCGGTCGCCACTGATATAAACCGGCAGATTCGTGTCAGCGCGAAAACGGTTGCTCAAGACGAGGGATAAATCCGGCAAAGAAATTTCTTTTTTCTCCAGCCAGACGACTCCTGATTTGTCCACGGCCAGATTGACCATGTCCGGTTTGAAGTCATGTTTCGCCTGGGTCGCGGGCGGCAGGTTGACCTTGATGTTCTGGGTCTTATCCATCTGGAGGCTGATCATCATGAACGACGCGAGCAGGAAAAACATGATGTCGATCAACGGAATGATGACGATCCGTGAATGCCGCCGCGGGATGGGTGAACGCAATTTCATTTTGCCTCAGGCGGGCGGGTATTGCCGACGCCGACCATGACCTCGATGTTGGTGGCGGCTGCCTCGAGGTCAAATTGCAGCTTCGCCACTTTGCCGCTGAAGATGTTGAAGGGAATCAGCGCAAAGATGGCTATGCCAAGGCCGCAAGCAGTGGCGATGAGCGCCTCCCCGATGCCGCCCGTTACGGCGGTGACGGACAATTCCGCGTTGCCAACGCTCAAGAAGGCACGCATTAACCCAGTCACCGTGCCGAGCAAACCCAGCAACGGCGCGAGCGTCACGAGTGTGTCCATCACCATGAGAAAACGCCCCGCACGTTGAAGCTCGATGCCCGCCGCGAGTTGCAATGCGCCCTGCATGGAGGTGTGGACGTGGTTCAGCCCGCGATGAATCATGCGGATGACGGGGTCTTCCGAACCTTCGGAGGTCTTTGTTGCGCCGGACACATCGGAGTTCTCCAACGCGGCCAGGACTTGCTCCAATTTTTGCGGGTCGCGTTTTGCTCTTTCGCGCCACCACCAGAACACGCGTTCGCCGACGACAGCGACGGCAACAAACGCGCAGATGAGAATGGGCCACATGACCGGGCCGCCTTTGAGGAAGAATTGGACGACGATATTTCCGAACATCATAGATATGCCTTGGTTAATTCAGTGTGAGTTTGTAGGTGATGGTTGCTTCGTAGATTTTCGCGCCGTGGGTCGGCACGGTCCAATGCCGCTTGACGAAATCAAGCGCGCTCCGGTCCAGGATGGGATAGCCGGATGATTTCTTGATCTCGATGGCGGCGATGTTGCCGTTCTCATCGGCAGTGATGGAAAGGATGACCGAACCCTGTTCGCCTTGTTCCAGGGCGATTTTGGGGTAGGGAGGTTGTGGCCGCTCGCCACCGATGCCCGTGCTCAAAAGATTCGCGGGTACGCGGTTTAACTGGGCGGGCGGTTGCATCGGGTTCAAGGGTGGCGCGCTGGCCATGGCGGAGGGGGCGACGAGATTGCCGATGGTGGGAACGGAGAAATTGATATTGGGCGCTTCGGGCGTCACGACGACGACTTGCGCCGCTTCGATCTTTTGCGGTTCCTGCTCGTCCGGTTTTTGTTCGTCCGCCGGGTTGGGCGGCGGCATGGGTTCGATAATCGTTGGAATCACTTCTTCCAACGGCGGCGGAGATAGGATGGAAATCCTCGCGGGCCTGGCGCCGACGATGCCGATGATGAGGAAAAGGATGCAAATCGAATTGGCCCAGGCGAGCTTGCGATTGGGATCGCGGCTGGATGCCGGAAGGCAGAGCCGCGCCAACTCGTCTTTCAGCACGTAGAGCGATGTTCGATTTGCATCCATGTTAGGTCGAAGAGGATCTCGGTTTAGAACTCAAAGGTGAGCGTGCCGAAGAAGCCGCGCCGCATGCCGAATTGAGCGGCGTTGACGCCGATGCCGCCGCCATCGCGCAGTTCATAGACGTTGTCCGTCACATTCACCACGTCCAGACGCGCTTTCAATGCGGCGTTGTGGCTGAGTTTGATGGTATGCTCCGCGCCAAGGTTCAACGAATAGTAGGAGGGAACACTTGCGCCGTTCGGGATGGTGCCAGTGGAGGTTTCCTTGTCCGTCCGCAGTCCGCTGCCGTAGAGCGCATCCACATAAACCCGCGTGCTTTGGTGGGTGCATTCCTGGAACAGATACGAAGCGCCGAACGAGCCGGTGAGCAGTTGGTCGTGATCCAGAGCGACCCAGTGATCGTGTATGTAAGCCAGGTCGGCCGCATCGAACAGATATTGGCCGGAGACAACGTCTTTGCCCTGCGCCTGTGATATTGCAATGTTGGCGTAAGTGGAGAAGTTGTTTTTGGTATACGAGGCGGTGAACTCCACGCCCTTAACAATGCCTTCACGATAGTTGAACGAGGTCAGGATGAGCGATTGCCCAAACAATCCATCATCCAGTTGGTTGTGAGCTTTTTTATAGTAACCATCAACCCCAACCTGCAACCCGGGAAGAATGGTCTGTGTGATGCCTGCATCGAAGTAATCCGCCGTCTCGGCTTTGGCGGCCGTGGCGGTCTTGACTTCAGATTCATTGGAAGTGCCGTCGTACAACGCCACGCTGCTCGCGGAGAGGTTTTCCAACGGCGGTGGCGTGAAGTAATGGGCATAGCCCACGTGGAGTGTGGTGGTTTTGAAGGGCTGATAAATCAGGTTGATGCGCGGGCTGAACTGGGTTTCGTTGTCGAAATCTGAATTGAAGATATCGAAGCGTCCGCCGAAGTTCAGCGTGACCTTCGGTAGAATCTTCCATTCATCCTGCAAATAGAAGCCATAGAACTGGCCTTGCGCAGTGTGATTATCGGTGATGGGAAACGGCGAGCCAGTGGGATTGCCGTTGCTATCCGTAGGAAACACTGTCGTGGTTGAATTGGCCGTGGCATATTCATCGAGAATCATCACGCCGCCGCGCAGTGTGTTTTTATCGGAGAAGTCATAGCTGGCATCAATCTGCAAACCGCCGGTGACGATATGGTGGTCCACCTTGCTCGCGACGCCGTTGAAGAACAGATCGCCTAACGGGTCGGGCATGAACGTCACGCCGCTGTAACGCCCGTAGCCCGCAACCTGCAGGTTAAACTGGTCTACCGATTTCTGGTAGGCGACTACGCCGTAGTAATTTTGCTCGTTCTGGTTTTCATCCAATTTTTTAGAATTGAAACTGGAGACGGGCATATCGGTGTACCAGGGGACTGCGCCGGGATTATCCGAAGATGGCAGATTACCCGCAGGCAGGCCAGGAGTGTTGGGAAGCTGGAAGTCGCTGTATGACGCGCTGCCCATCACGCTGATGCGGCTGGTGTCATCGATGACATAGGACATATAAGTGAACATCTTGTATTGGTCGGTGGTGTCATGGATGGGATGGGTGCTGGAAGTTGGGTTTTCAATCCCGATGCCGTTGTGCATGTAGCTGCCGTCAACGAAGTAGTTGAATTTTCCCTCTGAGCCGCCATAGGCAAAGCTCGGCGACCAGGTATCGTAACTGCCGCCATACATCGAGACCTCGCCGCCCGGCTCGAAGGAGCCGCTCTTCGTGTGGATGTCCACGATGCCGGCAGTGCGATAGCCGTATTGTGCGGGCAACGAGCCGGTGATGAGTTGCAGGTCTTCCACAAACCGCGCATCGAGTTCCGGGCCGAAGCCGGTGATGCCTTCCGGCAGCACGACGTCATTGATGCGGTATTGCACATTGGCGTGCTCGCCGCGCAGGTGCAATTGGCCGAGCGAATCCTGCGCCATGCCCGGCGTGCGGGCCAGCACCTGGTTGAACGGGGCGTTTTCACCTTGAGCTTGAGCGGCGATCTGGGTTGCGGAAACCGCATAAGCCGTCGCGCCGAGATTGGGGACAATTTGATTACGCGCCTGGTCCAGTTTGCCGACGACGGTCGTCTCGCCCAGTTGTGTGACGTTGGTTGAGTTTTCTGACGTGCCGCTGCTGGTTGCCGTCACATCATTCGTTTGCGCCAGCGCCATCCCGCCACAGGACAACGCTGCCGACGAGATCACGATCCAATAAATTTTCCGAATCTGACATTTTACATTCTTAAAATTTTTCAGTTTCATTTTCTTCTCCTAATTTCTGTTGCACACGCTCCCGCAAATGCGGGTATGCGCATTCACTTGGGTTTACTAAACGGGAAATCAATCAGCTCGCGCTGATCGACGGATTAGGCTTGAGAAGAAACTGAAGCGGGCGGGCCGCGACCGAAAGGAAGGTTTTCAACGGTCGCATTGGACACGGAAACGGTGTTGAGGGAAATCGTGGTACACAGGACGGGCGGCGTGACGACGGAGACATCTACGGAGACGGAATCCACCTGGCCATGCGCGAAAACGGTGATGCCGCACTCGTGCCCGGCCTCGTTGGCGTCCTTATGGATCAGCTCGTGAAGTACGGGCGAGACGGCGAGCGTGCCGAGCAGCAGGACAAGCGAGGCGAGCAGGGCCGCGCAAAAACGCAACGAGCCGCTCTTTTTGGGTCCAACGTGTCTCTCCAACCGCATGGGTCACTTATCATTGCTGGAGAGCGGGTTGTCAATGGAGAAGTGTTTTTTGCATAAATAAGTTGACAAAGTTTGACTTTTAGTCTATAGATGGGTTAGTTCTTTGATAATTTGAGTAAAGTAAATAGTTCGAAGAGTTAGATGGGCGCTGAGTTAAATAGCGAACTGGGTCAAAAATGCCTCGGTTCGGTTGAAGTGGCCAAGCACGATCTAAATTCATGAGCAGCAATTAGATAAAGCTGATTATTGGCTTATGTTTCCACAAGCAATTCCAGCCAACTCCAGGATGAATCATCCCGTACCGGCGAACGGATAATTTGTGAGTGATTGAGGTAAATTGTGGTGAAAAAACAGTTATTTCAGTAATCACACTAATGACAACCACGTAGAAACAGGCCGAAAGGACACAAAAGGGATGTAATAGTCACCTGCGCGTGTCAGGGGCGATGCCAATAAATTCATCCATTGAATCACAATTCAAAAAACGAGCGTAACCGGTGCAGGAAACGCGTGGCATACTCTTGGTGTTTCTCCGCTGTCTGGGGTTTGTTGAGCGCCTCAGCCAGAACACCTTCCGTCTCCAGTTTCCGTTTGGCGAGTAGTTCGCTCAGCTTTTGCAACAGGTCGGGCGAATCCTTTAACAGATCCCCGAGGATGGCCTTTTCGACCTCCATCACTTCGCAATCCGATTGCGCGATGACGGTGGCGCTGCGTCGCTCGCCGGTGAGCAGGGACATTTCGCCGAAACAATCGCCTCCGCGCAGGCCGGCGACGCGCGCCGGGCCATCCTCGCGGTTCACCATCACATTCGCATCGCCATGGATCAGCACGAACATGGAATCGCCATTGCCGCCCTGCGAAATGATGGTTTCCCCGCGTCCAAACCGTTCCATCGCGGCTCGTGACACCAACACGTTTAGATGGTCGTCGTCAAGGCATTGGAAGATCGGCTGTTGGCGTAAAGCGTTTTTCGCGACAGCCTGGCTCTCCGTCTCTTCTGCCGGTTTCCGCCGTTCGACCTGCAATGTGCGGATCGGGTAAGGGATCTTTATCTTCGCGCGTTGTAACTCATACCAGATGTTGGTGCGGATAGCGTCGGTGGTCTCAAAGAAGGCGGCATGGTCTTCCATCCAGAATTTGATTTCGTATTCGATGGAGGAATCGCCGAAACTTTTCACGTAAATTTTTGGCAATGGTTTTGGCAGCACGCCTTTGGCCTGGGTCGTCGCATGCATGAGGGCGTCCTTCACCCGGTTGGGCGGCGCGTTGTAATCGATGCCCACGGTCAGGCGCATGGCGTGGAGATTGGTGGGGTAATGGAGGTTGACGATGGTCTGCTGCGCTATCTGACGGTTGGGGATGTCCAGGTACACCTGGTCGTTCGTGCATAGCCTCGTTGAGCGCCAGTTGATCTCCATCACTTGGGCGTGGCGATTATCCACGATAAGCCAATCGCCCACGCGATAGGGCTTGTTGAAGTGGATGGTCAACCCGGCGATGATATTGCCCAACAGGTCCTGCAGCGCGAGGCCGAGAATGATCGCCACGATGCCTGAACCTGTCCATAAGGTCGGCGGCATCGGCAGATGGAATATGAAATGTACCACCAACCCCGCTGCGACGAGAAATACCAAAAGCCCGGCGACGTCCCGGACCAATTGGGGGATCACCACATGCTTTCGTTCCTCAAAGTGTGCCCTCCATAAGTAACGATCCAAGAGCGCGACGATGAAAAAAGCGCCGAATAACACCGTGGCCGCCAGGAGCGTGTCGCGTAACTCAAATTCGGGATACAGGAAATAAACCGGTACCTCGAAGGCCAGCGATAATACGAAGCAATAATACAGCAATCCAAGCTTCACGCGTTTGGTGCGCTTGAGCCAGCGGCCCAAAAGCAACATGCCGCAAAAGATCAATGGTGCTGAAAGCAACATGACCATCAACCGCTGAAAATCAGAAAAATCTGTCACATGCCGATTCTATGCAAAACGTTTGTGCAACAATGTTCCGATTTGTGACGGGAAGGTGATTTTTGCGTGACAGCGCTCTGGACCGTTTTTGAACCGTTTCCTGCATGATAGTGTTTTCATGTCTGGTGGTTTTTCCTTGGTTAGAAGTTCTACCGGAATGGAGATTTCGGCAAGAGGATTAAGTTTTAATGAACAACGGCTGGTTCGTGATATGGCTTATTCGTCCGATACAATTCCAATAACTGGCTGTTTCGTTCGACAACGTTCGTCATTCCGGCCGCCTGCGCTACATCGCAGGCTTTTTGCGCGGTCGCAACCGCTTCATTAAAACGTCCGGCCTCCGCATACGCTGTTGCCAGCGTTCCGAGATAAACCGGCTCCCGGTTTTTCGTCAACTCGCAGGCGCGTTCTCCAAAAGTCACTGCGTCATTACCATTACGGATAGCCGGGTCTGGGCAGGTAGCTAGTATCCACGCCAGATTGTTGTATGCGGCAGAGATCTGATTATCGAGTTGCACCGCCTGCCGATATTCCGAAACGGCGTCCTGCATATTCCCATTCGCGTTCAAACACATCGCATAATGGAAATGCGCCATGCCACGGTTCGGGTCCAGGCTGATGGACTTAAGCAACTGTTTCTCACCCTCATCCAGCCGGCCCTTCGCCGCGAGCGCATAACCAAACTTGTCCAGTGCGTCCGCATCCAAAGGATATTGCGGCGGAACCGCTGAAAATTCTGCCAGCGCGGCCGGGTAATCCCCTTTATCCGTCAACGCCTTTGCCAGTCCCACGTGCGCATCGGCTTTTGTCGGGATGACTTGCAGGGTGGCGCGAAATTCTGCGATGGCCTCATCCAATTGTCCGCGGCTGTAAAAAATCGTTGCAAGGCTCATGCGGGGGGAAGCCTGATTCGGTTCGAGTTGCAATGCCTTTCTCACTTCGACCTCGGCTTCGTTCAGCCTCCCGCGCAGGATAAGCGCCGCGCCATAATTGTTGTGGCCCAGCATATAGTCCGGGTTGATCTCCACTGCCCGCCGGTAATGTTCCAGTGCTTCATCGAGCCGCCCCTTGAACATCAGATCATTGGCCAGGTTATTATGCGCCAGCCAGGCGTCCGGGTTTTTGGCGAGCGTATCGCGCCACAATCTTTCGTTGTTCCGGTAGATGCCCGCCTGCCGCCATGTCAGGGAACCCAGGACCAACAAAAGCAGCCCGCCGATCAACATGCTCGTAACCGGCTTTCGCTGCGATGAATCGCCCATTAGCACGCTGATTCCCGCCGCGACCAGCACGATGGGCCCCATGCCGGCCAGATATTGAAAGTGGTCGCTGACGAACGAGATATGGAAGAAATAAACGTTGAAGAAGGCGAGCATGGGAAAAAGCATGACGACAAAATAGCCTGCCGCGCTAAGCACCGGTCGCGCCCAGCCGTTTTTTCCGAGCCATAAGATCGCTGCGACTCCCAGTACCGCAACGCCCGCAGCATACCCGACGAGTTGGGAAGGTGGCACCACCCATCGGGGATAGATGAACATTAGTGGATGTGGCCAAAACAATTTGCCCAGGTAAAACCAGACCATACGCGCGCTGAGCAGGCACCGGTCGAGCGGTGAGAATGCCCATTCTTTTCCCGATGCACCGAGGTGGTCTTTCTCCACCGACATCGTGATGCATCCCACCGCTGCGCCGGCCACCAGAAAAGGGAGAAGGGGATAAACCTTGTTCCAGGTCACTCGCCGGTCTTTCCACAACACCAAAATCAAGATGACCACCGGCAGTCCAACCGTGGATGTCTTACTCAACAGCGCGCAGCAATAGAGTCCCAGCGTCAGCCAATAAAATTTCCACGGACCGCGCTCCACCGTTTGGCTGGAAGAAGTTTTTTCCGGGAGCCAGAATTTCAGCGCCGCGAGAATAGATAACAGGAAAAAGACACCGGAGAGAGTGTTCTTCCGTTCTGTTATCCATGCGACCGATTCAACATTGACGGGATGTAGTGCAAAGATGGCCGCGCCGAGCCACGCGCCTTTGACCTTCAGCCGGCGTAGGATCATCCAGAGCAATATCGCATTTAGTGCATGCAGACAGATGTTGGCGGCGTGATAGCCGCTCGTATGCTGGCCCCACACGTGATAATCCACCCAAAAGCTGGTATGTGTGAGCGGGTAATATTGCTGAGTCGCCCCGGGCACCAGCCAGATCTGCCGCAGTCCATCCGGCGAACGCAAGGGTATGTTCCCGATGATATTCGAATCGTCATCCCAGAGAAAATCTCCATGTAGCGCTGGAAAATATACGGTTAAGACCAGGACGATAATCAATGCGCCCTGTAGCCACCGTGGAAAAATCCCCGCGGATTCCTTTTTCCCTCCAGGGTTTAAAGCAGTGGTATCGGACAGCATGGGGATGATTTATCGCGGCCTGGTCGTGCGGATGAAATTAAGTACGGCCGGGCCGATGGTTTTATCATCACGGCTCATGGAAACCACGATGCGTTCGTGGCTTTGCCGTGGCACAACGACAATTTTATTCGGGATGCCGTTCGTCGATAGCACTTCGCTCAACCGTTGTGATTGGCGTTGGGTCTGTTTCTTTTCCCATCCGGCATACAGCAGCAGGAACGGCGGCGCGCCGGGTTGGGCGTATGTGACGGGTGAGGCCGCTTTTTCCCAGCCTTTGCCCCCGGTGCCAAAGAGCTGTTTATATTTGGAACGCATTGCGCCGAGTTCGTAAGTCTTTTCATCGGCAAGATCCAATCCTGCGCCGCTCACGCTGATGACACCGCAAATATCGGTCGGTAAAAGACCGTGAGCTTTCAACAGTTGCGTGTCCAGCCCGATACGGTCCGCGAGCTGCGCCCCGGCGGAATGGCCGCTGACGAACAGGCGTTTGGGATCGCCGCCATATTCACTGATGTGCGAATGAACCCACGCCGTCGCCGTGGCCACATCATCGAGCTGCGTCCGCCAGTCCACGCCGGGCTGCAAGCGATAGTTGATGACCGCCGTACCGATGCCTTGCGCGGTGTAAAAACGCCCGATGTTTTCATAAACATCTGCACCGCCCGCTATCAAACCCTTGTCGCCTTTGGTCCAGCCGCCGCCATGGATGAAGATGAGCACTGGCCAATTCGTTCCTGCAGGCAGAAAAAGGTCGAGACGATGCTTCGGCAGCGTTGAGCCTTCCCGATAAACGATGTCTTTTCGCACTTGGGCATCCGGCAGCGCCGCTTTGCGATAAAACAGGATGATGCCCGTGCGTTCAAGCGTCGAGGTGCAGCCGGCCCCGGCCAAGAGCAGGGCGGTCAGGCAAAACAGCAACGCGCGTTTGACAGAGCCGCGCCGCAAACCGGCCATGGGCACCAGGTAGCTCATTATTGAAGAAGCTGTAATACCTTTTTTGCGAACGCAGGATCCGCTTGCATCTTATCATGCGCGATTTTTCTTTCACGGGCACGGAGGTCTCCCGCCAGAATTGGCAATTCGGATTCATCATGTGCCACGGCAATCAGGCTGATGCTGCCCATCTCATCCGTTGTTTGCTCGCCCCAGCTCACTGGTACGGGCGGATTTTTTGGATTGCGGGGGTTGTCCGCCGAGTTGTCCCAGTGGATCTCGGAATCCAGCCGCGTTCCAGCGGGCAATTGGACCAATTGTTGGAAGTAGTATTTGTCCTGCCAGGCAAAATCCCAGTCCTTGATCCAGAGCAGCGTCTTCACCTCACCATCTGGCAATGTCGCGGTCATTTTCATCTGCCTGGCGAGATTATGGGCGTGCGCGCTTACGCCGACGCCATCCGTTGCCACCGGCAAAGTATAAGAATCGCGGATCACGAAGTCCTTGTCGCCCGCCGGGATGTCGAGCCCGGCAAAAAGCCCGTAATCCGGGGGCATCTGGATGCGCGTAAGTTTGCGGGTAGGTGGTTGTTTCGCGAAATATAACCCAATAAGTGATTTTTCCACCTCCGGCTTGCCGCCCGGATGAAAATGATATTGGACCACCAGGTCAGAATTTTGCGGAATACGCAGGGCCAGTCCTTCTGGAAAGAAATGAGGCTGGGCGCCGATCGACCATCCGCCCAGCGGGAGGGTAGCGCCTCCTGCACTCATCCCGCTGAAGCCAGGCTGGTCACCCTGCGGCGGCTTCTCGTGAACGCGGCCGCTGGGATCGCCGAAATACAGGACATGATGCACCACCGACCGTGCGGTTGGTTTCATATCAATCGCTGTAATCCATTTGTCCTCCGTCAATCCCAGCGGGACAGCGATGTTGCGATAGATATCCGGGCCATCGGCAGGTACGTGATAACCCACCGGCATCTCGATGACGAGGTCGGGCTCTCCCAATTGCCACCCTGAAGCGAATTTTGGCGGCTCGATCTTATCGGCGGCATCGCCCTCCGGTGTGCCGGCATCCACCCATTTTTTTATCAACACTATCTGGTCATCGGTCAATCGTCGCTCATCACGATACGGGTAAGAAGCTGGTTCGGCCTTCCATGGCGGCATGATGTGCGTCGTAGTCACTTTGGCGATAGTGCGGGCCTTTTTCGTAACATCCGTGTAGGACAACAGCGAAAACGGAGCCGCTTCACCCGGGCGATGGCATGAGGAGCAATTCTGGTAGATGATGGGCGCGATCTGTTTGTTGAACGTCACCGCCGCGTCGGGCGAGGCGCTTTGGGCGGCCAGCGGCAATGCCAGGAGCAGAACGACAGTGAATTTCATGCAGCGCTAATGCCAGAGAGTAAAATGACGGGCAAGGAATTTGTGGTCACTGTATCAGGCAACCGACGGCCGGGGTTTCCTTTTGCTTCACCGGATGCCCGGTGGCGATGGCATCCAGCGCATCCAGCAGGTCATGTCGCGTCACCGTGCCACGCTTTTTTTCAATCTCCGCATAGAGGTCGTCGATGCGCCCGTGGTAAAGCACCTCGCGTTTGCTGCCGATGACGAAGGCCTCAGGCGTCACGTGCGGCTTGAGCAGTTTTATCAGTTGCTGTTTTGGGTCCAGCAAGACAGGTATCCGCAAATCATATTCCTTCGCATGCTCTTTGGCCGCAGCCACGGTCAGGTCGGCATCAGCCTGCACGATATAGAAAACGAAGTTGGTATGGCTGGCAGCGATGCGGTTTATCTCCGGCGCGTAACCGTTGGAGATTGGACAATCGTGACCGTAAAAGACCACAACCGATGCCAGTTTACCCGCTGGCTCCAGGGGTTGCCGTGCCACGCCATCCAGGTCGTTGAGGGTCACCGCAGCCGGTTCACCGGCGCCTGCGCAACACAGGCCGGCAACCGAACAAATTATGGCGAAGGTTTTTCGCATAACAACCCGTCGCCGTGACGGGCAATATCTTTTCACCAAAGCGCCCTCACGATTTCAGAATCATCGGCGAATGATTCTCCCTCTCCCAGGAGGAGAGGGCAGGGGTGAGGGCGGGTATAAACTTTGACTTTCCCGGCGTGCTTACTCCGTCACAAACTTGATGATGCGCGATTTCTCGGAACGCTTGCGTTTGTTTTCGTCGAGCTCTTTTTTGCGGAGGCGCAGGTTCTTCGGCGTCGCTTCCACAAATTCGTCCACGTCGATGTATTCCAGCGCGCGTTCGAGGCTCAACTTCAACGGTGGCGCCAGCTGGATGCCTTTGCCGTCGCCCTGTGAGCGCATGTTGGTCAGACGCTTTTCTTTCACGGGGTTCACCGGGATATCGTTCTCGCGCGCGTTTTCGCCTACGATCATGCCGATGTAAACCTGATCACCGGGTTCCACCATCAAGCGTCCACGTTCCTGTACCATGTTCAACGCGTAGCTGGTCGCTTCGCCGGAATCCATCGAGACGAGGGAGCCGTTTTTGCGCGCCGCGATCTCGCCGCAGTCCGGGCCGTATTCATGGAACAAATGGCTCATCACACCCATGCCCTTGGTGGAATTGACGAGGTCGGTCTCAAAACCGATGAGGCCGCGCATCGGCACCAGGGCTTCCACGGAAACCAGGTTGCCGACGTGATTCATGTTCGTGATCTTGGCTTTGCGGCCGGAAAGATTTTCCATGATGTTGCCGAGGTTTTCGCTCGGTACTTCCACAAACAACTTTTCAATGGGTTCCAACAATTCTCCGTTCGGACCCTTTTTCCAGAGCACTTCGGGGCGGGAAACCAAAACCTCATGGCCTTCCCGGCGCATCTGTTCAACGAGGATGGCGATCTGCATCTCACCACGACCGCTGACCGCGAAAATCTTCGGGTCGCTGGTCTGCGCGATGCGCAAAGCCACGTTTGTGCGGATCTCTTTCACGAGCCGGTCCCAGATGTGACGCGCGGTGACGAGTTTTCCGTCCTGGCCGGCCAGCGGGCCGTCGTTGACGGCAAATTCCATCTGGATGGTCGGCGGATCAATGGGGATATAGGGCAGGGCAGGGCGTCCCTCGGAATCGCAGATCGATTCACCGATGAACACATCTTCGAAACCCGTGATGCCGACGATGTCGCCGGCGTGCGCTTCCTGGATCTCGATCCGCTTCATGCCTTCGAAGTGATACAGCATCGTGATCTTGTTTTTGCTGATCTTTCCGCTGCCATGGCGGCAAATGGCGGCGTCGCCCACCTTGACCTTGCCTTCGTAAATCTTGCCGAACGCGATACGACCGAGGTAATCGCTGTAATCCAGGTTCGCCACGAGCACTTGGAAACCGTCACCGGCCTTGGCGCGCGGCGGCGGGATGTGCTTGATGATCGCATCGAACAACGGCTCCATCGTGCCGCTCACGTGCTCAAGTTCGAGCTTCGCGTAACCGCCCTTGGCGGAACAATAGATGAACGGAAAATCCAGTTGTTCGTCCGTGGCGTTCAGTGACACGAACAATTCAAAAACTTCGTCCAAAACCTTTTTCGGGTTCGCATTTTCGCGGTCGATCTTGTTGATGACCACGATGGGCTTGGCGCCGGCTTCCAGCGCCTTGCGCAACACGAAACGCGTCTGGGCCTGCGGACCTTCGGCGGAATCCACGACCAGCAACACGCCGTCGATCATGTTCATGATACGCTCCACCTCGCCGCCGAAGTCGGCGTGTCCCGGGGTGTCCACGATGTTGATGTGGTAATTCTTGTATTTGAACGCGGCGTTCTTCGCGCGGATGGTGATGCCCTTTTCCTTTTCCAGGTCCATGGAATCCATGAGGCGCTCCTCACTGGACTCGTGCTGGTTGGCGCGGAAGGTGCCGGATTGTTTCAGTAGACAGTCCACCAGCGTGGTTTTGCCGTGGTCGACGTGCGCGATGATCGCGATATTTCGGATGTGCTGCATTAAATCTATTTGAGTTATAGGTTTCGCGTTTTCAATCCCGATTTCAGTTTCAGTTCCAAGTTCAATTTCCATTTCCATAAAATCAAATCATAGTGTAACCCCAAAATCCGGAACTTGGAAATCGAAACCAAACGCGGGCCGCACAGAATGGACTTTTGCGGCCAAAGGTCAAGCGCAGGTTTGGCCTCTTTCACTGGTCGGGCTTTGCCCTTGGGCTTCGAAAATATTTACTTAAAATAGCCTAACCGCTTTGAAACACTCTCAACTTATGCCTCTCTTATGGTGTTTTGTTCCTTTACGCCCATTTTCACTCCTCGAACATTAGAGCAAGTACTTAAATATTTCCTTTGAAGCCATCCTTTAGTTGGCTGGAGCTGGCTGGGGCTGCCTATGATTCGATTGAGTTGCGAGTAGCGTAAAATATTGCTGTCACACTACTTCCAACGAATTATAGGATTTCAATCGAAAACGTCACTTTTTCATGTGTTTACCATTATCACAGTACCTAACTTATTTTTCATTATCAAAGAACAGAACAACATTATGCCATAAAAGTAAAATTTGTCAATCATTTATCAAAATTCGATAAAGTGGTGAAATTGAGTCGTAATTGCGTGTGAGGATTGAAAAGCGCAGTGAAAAATAAAAAGCGGCTCATGTGGGCGCGATCCTTTCGGAAAACACACGAGCCGCCAGTATCCCCTCGTTCAACCAACGAGGGAAAATGAAAAGCAAAAATTCATTCGCGCCTGACGGGATACAACTGGGACAACAACCTTTCGTATACCTACGCCCATAACATGGTTTGCACAACTTATTTTTTATTGGCCAACTTGCGCCGTTTCAGCCACAAAACCAAGCCGCCCAGCAGGCTGGTGGCTAAAGCAGGCCCGGCCAAAATAATGAAGACCATGATATCATTTCGATTGAACCTGCCATGCGGATCCTCCCGCCAGTCGGCGATGAACTGCCAGGCCAGCCAAACGAATATTACCACGCCGCACAGAAACGCCGGCGTTATCAGGCATAATGTTCCGGCCTTGTCCCCCCGCATCGCCGGCGCCAGCCCGATGAGAGCAAGCACCGAGGTGATGAGTCCAGCGCCAAGGAGCAGGATCATAAGAATGCCACCATCAATATCGTCCGCTAGGATTGGGTGCATAACTCATTTCTTAAATCCGCCATGGTCAGCATGTGTAAGCGTATTATGCCCAGTGAGTAGTCGCTTCCGGAATTTGCGGACAGTTTCGATTGTCAGTCGATAATTTGTTTCCGGCGAGGACCAATCATAGGCCGTCTCGGCGACGCGTTCGCCCATCGGTGTATCTGCTTCCCAATGAAAATGGTCCGAAGAAACGATGCAAAAACCGATCGCTTTCAACTCCGTTGCGTCTAAATCTCCGGACAAAACAGCATCGCAAAGATGGACCAGATGTTCAGGAGAAACCTTAAACTCGGATTCCATGGCCTCTACATATTGATGAGAGACATCGGAAGATTTCTGAACAAGCGTGCCCGCAAGATCCGCTTTTAATTCTGAGGTGCTTGCGCGTCTCCTGAAGAAATCTCTTAGAATTGATTCGCGCATACAAAACATTTCGTCACGGCTTCGCTGCCGCCGGTTGCTGCGCCTGGACGATTTTCCGTAGCTCGGTCATTACCCGCGCCCCTGCCACCATCAGGTCAGTACATTTGCCAGTCCCATCGCTCAAGGATTTCTGGTCGGCATCGATCACTCGGACGCCGTCGTAGCACACGAGATAAAAGCGAACGCGTCCGGAGACCGGGTATGCGTATACTTGTGTGGGCGCTGCTTCGTCATAATGTTTCTCCGCAGTTTTCACGAAATCCATCGCTGCATCCCGAACCGTCTCATGACCGATGCCGCCGATGACGCCAAAGCTTCCCGTCGTATAGACACTGGCATCACCCGTGGAAAGGGATACGACGCTCACCGTGCCCGGGCCGGCTTTCGTAGTGATGGGCAATTCCATGAGCGCGCCGAAGACATGCGGATAGTCCGGCGAGGATTTCAGTCCTAATGCTGCCGGGCCATTGGTCAGCACCTTCATCCGCATTGCAAACATCGCTTCGGCATTCGGCTTCGCTGGTGGCTGGTTGGTCTGCGAAAAAACGCCAAGACATTGGAGGCTCAAAAGGGCAATCAGGAATAAACGCATTCTTTGGATTAAATGCAGATTTCTATCCTTGGCAAGTGAGAACATCCGTGGAACGTGGACAGCCATGTCCGCGTGAACCCAAATCATGGGAGCCACACCATCGCATTTGATCATTTCGCCTCGCGTAGCGCGTCTGGAATGCGGCTGCTTCAGCACCGCTTTTTGTGGTAGCACCATAAACGTCAGTTCCATTAAGTCATTCAAATCACAACCATCAGCCAACTGCTCTCCCGCTTCCATCTGCTGGGAGAAAGCAGGGGTGCGGGCGGGGAATTGGATGGCAACCCGTCCTCATTCCACGTATCTTCCGGTAAAAGGGGTAAATGCCTGATATGGAAGAACAGATTTTGAAATTGCTTGGCGCGGAGGATTACGCGCCGTCCAATGTGCCGGAGTTGTTGCTGTTATTGGATTGGCCGCGCCATCGGCAGCAGGAATTGCAACGCGTCCTGCGTGGCTTGGAACAATCCGGCCGCATCGCGCGCACCAAGGGTAACCGCTACATCCTCTCGGTCGAAGCCGACCTCGTACCGGGACGCCTGCGCATGAATAAAGCAGGCAAAGGCTTCTTACAGCCGGATGACCCGGGCCTCAAAGAGATCATGGTGCCGGAAGAAGCCACGGGCACGGCTTTGCACGAGGACCGCGTGCTCGTGCGCCGCGATGTGCGCCCGGGCATGCGCCGCGACGACAACGAACAACAAACCGGCTCCGTCATCCGCATCCTCGAGCGCAAGCGTTCCAAGATCGTTGGCACGTTGCAGCAGGGCCGCCAATTCCTTTACGTCATCCCCGATGACCCGCGCATGCCCAAGGATATCATCGTGCCGCAGCCGCGCGATGTCGGCCGCCCGGCCAATGTCGGCGATAAAGTTGTCGTGGAACTCCAGGAATGGGAATCGCGCAATATCAATCCCGAAGGCGAAATCATCGAAGTGCTCGGCGCGCCGGATGAAGAGGGCGTGGACATGCTCTCCGTCTTGCGCCAATACAATCTACCGCTGCATTTCCCTAAGAACGTTTTGGCGGAGGCGCGCTCATTCGGAACTGCCATCCAGCCGCATGAACTTGCCGGTCGCGAAGATTGCCGCGCCCACATGGTCGTGACCATCGACCCCGATGACGCCAAAGATTTCGACGATGCCATCTGTCTGCAACGCATCTCGCAAGACCAATGGAAATTGTGGGTACACATCGCCGACGTCTCGCATTACGTGAAGCCCGGCACGGCGCTGGACACCGAGGCGCGCGAACGCGGCAACTCCACATACCTGGTGGACCGTGTCATCCCCATGTTGCCGGAAGCCTTGAGCAATGAATTGTGCTCACTCAAGCCGGACGTGGATCGTCTGACCAAGTGCGTGGAATTTATGTTGTCCAACGACGGCCGCGTAATGAGTTCCGTGTCGTACGCCGCTGTCATCCATTCGCAACGCCGGTTCACCTACAAGCAGGTGCTCGCAATCCTGCAAAAGGAACCGGAAGACGCCATCGAGCGGATGTTGCATGACGCCAACGAAATGGCGCAAAAGATCCGCAAGCTGCGCTTCCGCGCCGGCTCGCTGGACCTGGATTTTCCGGAAACCAAGATTCGTCTCGATGAAAAGGGCCAGATTTCTCGCATCGAGAAGATCGAGAACGACATCTCGCATCAGCTCATCGAGGAATACATGCTGCTGGCGAATGAAGCGGTCGCACGCCAGTTGATGCGGCAGAACATCCCCGCCATCTATCGCGTGCACGAGGAGCCGGACGAACGGCGCTTGAACGATTATCGTCAGGAAGTGCTGAGCCATCACGTCCAGGTCGGCAATCTCACCAAGCGTCCTGAGGTGCAAAAACTTTTGCAGAAGCTTGGCACCATTTCCATCGGCGCGGCGTTGAAGATTGGTTTTCTGCGTTCGCTTATGCGTGCGCGTTACGCCGTCGAGCCGCTCGGTCATTACGGCCTCGCAAAAAAGGAATATACACATTTCACTTCACCCATCCGTCGTTACTCCGACCTGGTGGTGCATCGCGCGCTGTTCAGTGCGGGCCATGGCAGCGTGCATTCGCTGAAACAGACCTCCGAGCATATTTCCGACACGGAACGCAATTCCGCCGATGCCGAGCGCGACAGCAAAGATGTGAAGCTGTACGCCTTCCTGCGCGGCCAATTGAAATCGCCGAATCCGCCGCGCTATACCGGTCTCGTGACCGATGTGCGCAACTTCGGCTTCTTTGTGGATGTCTCGGAGCTCGCCATGAGCGGTCTGGTGCATTGCTCCATGTTGGAAGACGACTTTTATGTGTTCGACGCCGCACGCGCAGAACTTGTTGGCCGGCGCAACCGGCGCGTCATCCGGCTCGGCGACCGCGTGCCGGTGCAGATCGCCCGCGTGGACCAGTTCAAGAAACAGGTGGACTTCCGCCTCGCCCGCGAACCGAGAGGTGAATCGAAAGTTGAGCCGCGCAGGGACACAAGCAGCGGATCGCGATTCGAGCCTCGTCGCGAAGCAAGGGGCGCATCGAGAAATGAGCCGCGCCGGGACATCCGCAGCCAGCAGCGATCCGAACCCCGCAGGGACAACCGAGGCCCAGCCCGACCCGCGCAAGGGAGTCAGCCGCGTCGGGACACGGCCGGAGAACCAAGGCCAGCGCAGGGGAGCCAACCGAAGCGCGAGCCCAGGCGTTGGGAAACACAGCGTCCAGCAGCCGGTAAACCGAATATCCTGCGCACCTCACAAGCCTTCAGCAAATTCCAAAAGCCACCTAAACGGCGCAGGCGGTGAACTGATTTCCGCAAAAATTATTTTTACCCGCTTATTCCTTTTTTCAGGGCGGGCGCATCGCACTGGCGCAGCGCGGTTGATTCAGGCGCGTACTTGCGTGGCTGGGGCGGCTGGGGCGTGGCGGATGAGGTGGTACAGGTAATCCTTCAACTTCGCGCGCCGCATCTTGAGTTCTTCGATCTCCTGGTCACTGGCATTATCGATCTCCTCCTCGATGCGGTACACCGAATCATCCAATCGATGATATTCGTCGTAAACGTTGCGGAAGTGGTCGTTGCTGAGCTGGAGGCGTTTGATCGTGTCGCGGTGCTCAGGAAACTCGCGCAAGATCGGATGGTGCAAATCCATTGGGTGACCTTTCGTTAATGGTTGCTGTATGAGAGAACTTATTTCTAAATCGGCATCAGTAAAGGGATACTTTACAAAAAAAGCGCATCCCATCTTGGTAAGTGGCGGGCAAGAAACTCTCAGGGCCTCAGGATACCCCGATTAAGAGATTGGCAGCGGTCTCCTGATGTGCCGCTATCCCGACAAGCCGGGATTTCGTCTCGCGGGAACGGGCCTCAACTGATGCAAGGTTATTTCTTATCGGCGAGTTGCTCCACCATAGCTTTTGACTGTTCCACCGTCTCTTTGAGCTGTTGAATCTCCTCGCTCTGTTGTTCCACGCGCTTGTGCTCCTTCAAAAATTCGTTCAACAACAGCGCATCCACCGCCCGATATCGCCGGTATAGATCTGGTTCTTGTCATCACGCGCCACGAGGCCCGGGGCCACCTTGTCCACTTCCTCGGCGATAAGGCCGTATTGCGGCAACCCTTGTGGGTCTAGTTCCGGCTTGTATTGGAACGCCACGGGATGCAATGCCAGCAACACCTCGCTCACCATTCGCCGTATCTCGCGGAGTGGAGTGCCCCCTGAGCTTGGACCCCACTCATTGAATTCATCGCACAAAAAGAAAAGGCGGGCTGTTTCCAGCCCGCCTTCTCATTGATTATTTGTGAATCTTAGCCCGCCGCCGGTTCTTCCACGGCATCGGTCGGTTCGGGCGCGGGTTCTTCTTCCGGCACTTCGACGAGCGGCTTGAGCTGCACCTTGCGATGGTAGTCAAAGCCGGTGCCAGCCGGGATGATGTGACCCATGATGACGTTTTCCTTGAACCCGCGGAGGTAATCCACACGGGCGCGGGTCGCGGCTTCGGTGAGGACACGGGTAGTGTCCTGGAAGCTGGCGGCGCTGAGGAAACTTTCGGTTTCCAGCGAGGCCTTCGTGATGCCGAGCAACACGGGTGAGGCTTCCGCCGGCTTACCGCCCATCTTGTCGACGCGCTCATTTTCTTCTTCGAACTCCAGTTTGTCGATCTGTTCGCCCCACAGGAATGAGGTGTCACCGGGTTCGGTGATGCGAACTTTGCGCAACATCTGGCGCACGATGGTTTCGATGTGCTTGTCGTTGATGGTCACGCCTTGGAGGCGATAAACTTCCTGCACTTCGTTGACCAGATGTTCCTGCAATTCCTGCGGTCCACAGACCTCGAGAATTTCGTGCGGGTCCATCGGGCCTTCGGTGAGCTGCTGGCCTTTTTTGACAAAGTCACCCTTGAATACGATAACGTGCTTGCCGATAGGGATGAGATGTTCCTCTTCCGCATTGGTTTGCGCGTCTTTGATGATGATGCAGCGCTTGCCGCGAACGCTGGCGCCGAAATCCACGATACCGTCGATCTTGGAGATCTCGGAAGCGTCTTTCGGACGGCGTGCTTCGAACAATTCGGCCACGCGGGGAAGACCGCCGGTGATGTCCTTGGTCTTGGACGTTTTGCGCGGCGTCTTGGCCATGAGTGTGCCGGCCACGATCTTATCACCTTCGTTCACCACGATATGGGCGGCGGAAGGAATCGGATAGTTGGCGGCCACGTCACCGGAATCATCCATGATGATGATCTGCGGATGCAGATCTTCTTTATGTTCGATGACGACCATGGCTTCCTGGCCGGTTGTCTCATCAGTTTCCTGTTTCATCGTCACACCTTCGATGATGTCGTGGAACTTAATCTTGCCGGCTTTTTCTGAGAGAATCGGAACGTTGTACGGATCCCATTGGACGAAGGTTTCGCCCTTCTTGACCTTGCCATTATCGGGCGCGGATATGACTGCGCCGATGACGATGGTGTGGTTCTCCAATTCGCGGCCGTCTTCACCGAGGATGGACACAGTGCCGTTCTTATTGAGAACGATGCTGTTACCGTCTTCCAGGGTGACCACGCGCAATTCGTTGTAACGGATGGTTCCATCGAACTTCGCCTTGATCTGCGGCACCTTGAACACCTGTGACGCAGTACCACCGATATGGAACGTACGCATCGTCAACTGGGTTCCGGGTTCGCCGATGGATTGCGCGGCAATGATGCCGGTGGCTTCACCGAGCTTGACCGGCAGGCCGGTCGCCAGGTTACGGCCGTAGCAATGGATACAAACGCCGTGTTTGCTTTCGCAAGTGAGCACCGAGCGGATTTTGACCTTCTCCACGCCGGCAGTTTCAATGGCTTTGCCTTTGATTTCGTCGATCTCTTCGTTCGTGCGAACGAGGAATTCCTTCGGGTTCTGCGGATTCTTGATGTCATCCGACGAGAAACGTCCGACGAGACGATCAGCGAGCTTCACGACTTCGTCTTCACCCTCGTAAATGGCCTGCACCCAGATGCCGTTGGTCGTTCCACAATCCTGTTCACGAATGATGACGTCTTGCGCCACGTCCACGAGTTTGCGGGTCATGTATCCGGAGTCGGCGGTCTTGAGCGCCGTATCCGCCAAACCTTTGCGCGCGCCGTGCGTTGAAATGAAGTATTCCAACACCGTGAGGCCTTCGCGGAAGTTCGAGAGAATGGGCTTCTCGATGATGTCACCGCTGGGCTTGGCCATAAGACCGCGCACACCGGCGAGCTGACGCACCTGTTGTTTGTTACCACGGGCGCCGGAATCCACCATCAGGAACACGGGATTGAATTCCTTTTTACCCTGGTTGGCCTTAAGCGTATCGAACATGACGTTCGAGATCTTGTCCGTCGCGTGGGTCCAGATATCGACGATCTTGTTGTAACGTTCGCCGGAGGTGATGACACCCTTACGATGTTGTTTCTCAACTTCTTTGATCTGCTTCTGGGCTTCTTCGATCTCCTGCGTCTTTTCCTTCGGGATGATCATGTCATCGATACCGATGGACACGCCAGCCTTCGTGGCTTCGCGGAAGCCGAGCTCTTTAAGCTTATCGAGCATGATGACGGTCTTTTCGTGACCGGCATTCTTATAACAGCGCCAGATCAAATCACCGAGATGGCTCTTGCCGCATACTTTGTTGTAGAAACCAAGCTCATCCGGCCAGATTTCGCTGAAGCGAACGCGGCCGACAGTGGTGATGATGACCTTCTTTTCCAGGTCGCCGAACACAGTCTTGGTCTTGCCAAGGTCCGGATTCGCGAGGCGGATGCGATCGTGCGTTTTCACCGCACCGTCAGCATAAGCGAAGACGACTTCGTCCTTGGAACCAAACAGCATCAATTCGTTGGTGTTCGCCGGCGTAGGTGTGCGCGGTTCGGCAGTCAGGTAATAACAGCCGAGCGTGATGTCCTGCGTAGGCGTAATGATGGGCTTGCCGGATGACGGCGAGAAGATGTTGTTTGACGCCATCATCAACAGGCGGGCTTCCATCTGTGCTTCCACAGACAGGGGCACGTGCACGGCCATCTGGTCGCCGTCGAAGTCCGCGTTGTAAGCGGTACAGACGAGCGGATGGATGCGGATAGCTTCGCCTTCGATCAGCTGCGGCTCGAACGCCTGCACAGACAAACGGTGCAGGGTAGGGGCGCGGTTAAGCATGACCGGATGACCCTTGGTGACTTCTTCGAGAATGTCCCAAACTTCGGTCGTCTGGCGTTCAATCATCTTCTTCGCACTGCGGACAGTGTGAACGTAACCGAGCTCTTTCAAGCGGCGGATGATGAAAGGTTCGAACAACACGAGCGCCATCTTCTTGGGCAACCCGCATTGATACAGCTTGAGTTCCGGACCGATGACGATGACGGAACGGCCTGAATAATCCACGCGTTTGCCGAGCAGGTTCTGGCGGAAACGCCCACCTTTGCCCTTGAGCATGTCGCTCAACGACTTCAGCGCGCGATTACCGGCGCCAGTGACGGCGCGGCCATGACGGCCATTGTCGAACAACGCGTCCACAGCTTCCTGCAACATGCGCTTTTCGTTGCGGATGATGACTTCCGGCGTTTTGAGCGACAGAAGGTTCTTCAAACGGTTATTTCGGTTGATGACGCGGCGATAGAGATCGTTCAGGTCAGACGTCGCGAACCGTCCGCCTTCCAGCGGAACCAGCGGACGCAAGTCCGGTGGAATCACCGGCAGCACCGTGAGAATCATCCATTCCGGACGACTCTTGGAGGATAGCAGACCCTGGAGCAGCTTGATGCGCTTCGCAACTTTCTTGCGGATCTGCTTGCTCTTGGTCTCAGTCATCGCGACCTGTAATTGCTCAATCTGCTTGGCGAGGTCCACGCGTGACAACGCTTCACGGACAGCTTCCGCGCCCATCTTGGCGACGAACGCTTCGGCTCCGTAGGTTTCACGGGCTTCGCGGAACTCGGTCTCGCTGAGCAACTGGTGCTGCTTGAGCGGGGTCGAGCCCGGGTCGATGACCATGTAATCTTCGTAATAGATGACGCGTTCCAAATGGCGCGCCGTCATGTCGAGGGCGAGGCCGATGCGGGACGGCATGCATTTGAAGAACCAGATATGGCAGGTAGGAACCGCCAGTTCGATATGGCCCATGCGTTCACGACGCACGCGGGCCAGCGTCACTTCCACGCCGCAACGGTCGCAAACGACGCCACGGTGCTTGATGCGCTTATACTTGCCGCAGGAACATTCCCAGTCCTTGACGGGACCGAAAATACGTTCGCAGAACAAGCCGCCCTTTTCGGGCTTAAATGTACGGTAATTGATGGTTTCGGGGTTCTTGACTTCACCCTTCGACCAGGAACGAATGGCATCCGGCGAGGCTACCGTGATGGCCACGTAGTCCACCTGATTGACCTTCTCCAAGCCAAGCAACTCTCTTGCGCTTTCTTTGGTGCTGATCATAAATTTCTTTCGATTGTGATAAATGGTTAAGCCGCTGCCGTTGAACTGAACGTCATCATTGGCGGTTCAGCGGGTTGATCCACCGGGTTGGAATATCCGACTTTGACATCCAGGCCCAGTGACTGCATTTCCTTGACGAGCACGTTGAAGGACTCGGGGATGCCGGCCTCCAATGAGTTGTCGCCCTTGACGATGCTTTCGTAGATGCGGGTACGGCCTTGCACATCGTCGGATTTCACGGTCAGGAGTTCCTGCAACGTGTAAGCGGCGCCGTAGGCTTCCATCGCCCACACTTCCATTTCGCCGAAGCGCTGGCCACCGTATTGCGCCTTGCCGCCCAGCGGTTGCTGAGTGACGAGCGAGTATGGGCCGACGGCACGGGCGTGGATCTTGTCCGCGACCAAATGGCCCAACTTCATCATATAGATGTAGCCGACCACGATTTCCTGGTCGAATTTTTCGCCAGTGCGGCCGTCGATTAAGTGCGTCTTCCCGTGTTCCGGCAAATGAGCTTCCTTGAGGTAACCACGGATGTCCTTTTCCTTGATACCGTCGAACACCGGGGTCGCGAATTTCAAGCCGAGGAAACTTGCTGCCCAGCCCAAGTGGGTTTCCAAGACCTGTCCGACGTTCATGCGCGAGGGCACGCCCAGCGGATTCAGGACGATCTCAACCGGTGTTCCGTCTTCGAGGAACGGCATGTCTTCTTCAGCGACGATCTTGGCGACGACACCCTTGTTACCGTGGCGTCCGGCCATCTTGTCACCGACCGACAATTTCCGTTTCGAGGCGATGTAAACTTTGACGGATTTGATGACGCCTTGGTCGGTGCCTTCACCGGATTCAGCGCGTTCCATCTCTTCGTCATATTGCATCTGCAGATCGTCGAACTTCTTTTTGAAGCTGCCGATGATCTCGTTGATCTTGTTACGGATCGGCGAGGGATCGATTTCAATACGATCGTAAACGGTGGCGAGTTTGCGCAACAACGTCTTGGTGATCTTGCGGTTGGCCGGGATGATGATCTCACCGGTTTCGCTGTTCACGACGTCGAGCGGAATCTTTTCACCGAGCAGGATGTTCGAGAGCGCTTCGGTCAATTGGTCCTGCAGTTCGTTGAGCTTCTTCTTGTGCTCTTCTTCGACCTGCTTGGCGTGTTTCTTCTCTTCGCTGACAACGCGCTCACGTTCGCTTTCTTTCTTCGCGGAGACTTTGACATCCATGACGATGCCGTAAGTGCCCGAGGGAACTTTGAGCGAGGTGTCCTTCACGTCCGCGGCCTTTTCACCGAAGATGGCCCGGAGCAAACGTTCTTCCGGCGCGAGTTCAGTCTCGGATTTCGGAGTGATCTTGCCGACGAGGATGTCGCCGGGTTTCACTTCCGCACCGACGCGAATGACGCCGTCCGGTCCGAGGTTCTTCAACGCTTCATCACCAAGATTCGGGATGTCGCGCGTGATTTCTTCCGGTCCGAGTTTGGTGTCGCGGGCGGCCACTTCGAATTCATCGATATGGATCGAGGTGAAGATGTCTTCCTTCACGATCTTCTCGCTGATGAGGATGGCGTCCTCGAAGTTGTAACCGTTCCAGGGCATGAATGCGACGAGCGCATTACGACCGAGGGCCAGTTCGCCATCGCGTGTGCAAGGACCATCAGAGATGACCTGGCCTTTTTTCACGTGTTCACCTTTGTGCACCAGAATCTTTTGATTGATGCACGTGGCGGCGTTTGAGCGCATGAATTTACGCACTTCATAGACGTAAACACCCTTGCTCGGGTCGTTCTTGATCTTCTTTTTGCCTTCGGGCAAATGACCGTTTTCGGTGATGATGATCTGGTTGCCGGTGACAGAAGCCACTTTGCCGGATTCTTCGGCAACGATGACCGCGCGGGAATCGCGGGCCACACGGGCTTCGAGACCGGTCGCCACGAAGGGAGCTTCGGTGACGAGCAGGGGAACGGCCTGGCGTTGCATGTTCGAACCCATCAATGCGCGGTTCGCGTCGTCGTGTTCGAGGAACGGAATCAGCGAGGCGGCCACAGACACAAGCTGTTTAGGCGAGATGTCCATGAAATCCACGCGGTTTGCTTCCACGTCGATGAAGTCGCCCTTGCCCCGGCAAACTACGCGATCCTGCGTGAAGTTGCCTTTGCCATCCACCGGCGTGTTCGCCTGGGCGATGGTATAGGTCTCTTCGCGGTCGGCAGTAAGGTATTCGATCTTGTCGGTGACCTTGCCGTTGTCAACCTTGCGATAAGGTGTTTCCAGGAAGCCGAAATCATTGATGCGCGCGAATGTCGCCATCGACGCAATCAAACCAATGTTTGGGCCTTCAGGTGTTTCCACCGGGCAAATACGACCGTAGTGCGAGGGATGCACGTCACGGACTTCGAAGCCAGCGCGATCACGGGACAACCCGCCAGGCCCAAGCGCCGACAAGCGGCGTTTGTGGGTGAGTTCCGCGAGCGGATTGATCTGGTCCATGAACTGCGACAACTGGCTCCGCCCAAAGAAATCGCGAACGACAGCCGACAAGGCTTTGGGATTGATGAGCTTTTGGGGCATCATCTGCTCAACGCCCTGGTCGAACAACGTCATGCGTTCTTTCACAAGACGCTCAGTGCGGGCGAGACCCACACGGCATTGGTTGGCGAGCAATTCGCCAACGGTGCGGATGCGGCGGCTGCCCAAGTGATCGATATCATCCAAAGAACCTTCACCCTTCTTTAGGCGCAGGAGGTACTTCGTGGCAGCAGCGAGATCTTCCTTGGTCAGGATGCGCGAATCGCCGCCTTTGATGCCGAGCTTTTGATTGATCTTGTAACGGCCAACGCGACCGAGGTCATAGCGCTTCGGATCGAAGAACAAGCGTTTGATGAGCGCACGGGCATTCGCAGCCGTGGGCGGATCACCAGGGCGCAGACGACGATAGATGTCTTTGAGGGCTTCTTCCTCATTCTTGGCCGGATCCTTCTTCATGCACTTGATGACGATGCCTTCGTCAACCGAAGTGTCCACCACGCGGATCTTGTTGATGCCGAGTTCAGCGATCTGCTTGACGACCGCCTTGGAAAGTGGTTCGAAAGCGCGCGCAACGACCAGGTTTTTCTCCGTGTCAACGGCGTCTTCCACCAAAACTTTGTTCGGGAGATCTTCGAGCTTCTCCGCTTCTTTCACGGAAATCTCTTCGATATCGTAGAACAACTTCAATATTTCTTCATCGGTGCCGCGATTCTTTTCGGCATCCTTGTCCTTTTCCTTGCCTTTGCCCTCGACATCGAGGAACGCAAGCGCGCGGAAGAGGGTGGTCGTCAAAAATTTCCGGCGGCGTTTTTTACGGTCCAGATAGACATACAGCAGGTCGCTGGTGTCGAATTGGGCTTCGTACCAGGAGCCGCGGTCCGGGATGATCCGGAAGCTGTGGAGCATCTTGCCGTTCGGATGCTGGGTGGCTTCGAAAGCGAGACCCGGCGACCGATGTAATTGGGAGACGATGACGCGTTCCGCGCCATTGATGACAAACGTGCCTTGCGGCGTCATCAGCGGGAGGTCGCCCATGAAAACTTTTTCTTCCTTGGCGCTCTTGCCTTCTTCACGGAGCGTGAAGGTGACATAGAGCGGGGCGCCGTAGGTGAGGCCTTCGCGCAGGCATTCCAGCCAGTCGAGCTTGGGTTCACCGATCTCATAAGAATGAAAATCGAGCACACATTTCCCGTCGTAACTTTCGATGGGGAATACCTCTGTGAACACGGCCTGCAAACCCAGGTTCTTGCGTTTCCCGGCCGGGATCTCGGCCTGCAGGAATTCCTTGTAAGAATCTGTCTGCAATTCGATCAAGTTCGGCGGGGCAATGATTTCTTCAATTTTACCGAAGTTGATACGCTCAGCGTTTCGCGATGACATTTGGACCTTTTTTCAGTGGCCGGCGACGAACCCGGCCGATTGTTTCAATTAAACGACAACAGGCAAGCGCGCTACGTTCAACAGCACGCTCGCCGTCTTCACACTTCCTTTACCGGCAAATTCCAAAAAAACTTTCAACAGATATACGCGGACGGCGGACACATGTCCGCCGCCCGCAACGGACAAACTACTACTTGATTTCGACTTTGGCGCCCGCTTCTTCCAACTTCTTCTTGGCGGCGTCAGTGTCAGCCTTGTTAGCGCCTTCGAGCAACGGCTTCGGAGCGCCTTCCACAAGGGCCTTGGCTTCCGCGAGGCCGAGACCGGCCTTCACTTCACGGACAACCTTGATGACAGCAATCTTCTTGTCTGCAGGGACCGACGCGAGGATCACGTCAAACGTGTCTTTCGCGGCAGCAGCAGGAGCAGCGGCTCCGGCGGTGCCACCAGCGGCGGCTACAGCGACAGGAGCGGCGGCAGTCACGCCCCACTTGGTTTCCAGATCTTTCACGAGGTCGGCGATCTCGATGATCGTCGCGTTGCTCAACTGTTCTACGATATTAGCTTTATCCAATGCCATATACTTACTTTGCCTTTCTTTCGTCTCGTCGTCGTCCCCGGCCCGGGGGCGTTTTCAGTTCACGGCCTGCGAACCGACGATTTACGTTATTGTTTCTTGTTTGCTTCCGTCCCGCATCTGCCGGAACGAAAATTCTTGTTTATGCCGGGGCTTGTTCGGCCTTGGCTTTCAACACCCGGACGAATTGCGTCGCGGGAGTATTGAGCAACTGTACCAGCTTGGTCGGCGACGCGACCAACACGCCCAACAGCTTCGCGCGCAAAACTTCGATGCTCGGCAGATCTGCCAGCGCAGAGAGGTCTTTTTCTTCCAGACGCGCATTGTTCAGGTAACCGAAGCGGACCTTCAGTTTATCAAATTCAGAGCCAAAGGTTTTCAGTACCTTGGCTGTGGAGGAAACGTCCTTCTGTCCGGTGACAACGGCAAGCTGTCCGGCCAGGGAACCGTTCAGATCCTTGACGCCCGCTTCTTCGGCAGCTTTGCGGAAGATGGAATTTTTGACGACATGGACTTCCGCACCGGCTCTGTTAAGGCGTTTGCGCAGTTCCGTCAGGTGCCCCACGTTGAGGCCCTGGTAACCCACCACGATGAAGAACGGCGAAGCGTTCAACCGGGTCAGGTATTCTTTCGTGATAATCTTTTTCTCAGCACGCATGTTAGTAAATCGTTAAGGGTTAAGCGGTGAATTCGCGGGTGTCCACGCGCACGCCCGGACTCATCGTCGCGGACAGGGTGCAGGAACGGATATAAGTGCCCTTCAAACTATTGGGCTTGGCTTTCGCGATGGCTTCGATCACCACGCGCGCGTTTTCTTCGATCTGATCCGGCTTGAACGAGGCTTTGCCCACGCCCACATGGACGTTGCCCGCTTTGTCGGTCTTGAATTCAACACGGCCCGCTTTGACTTCTTTCACAGCTTTCGCAGTGTCTTCCGTCACGGTGCCGGTCTTCGGATTCGGCATCAGGCCGCGAGGCCCGAGAACTTTACCAAGTTTACGCACTTCGACCATCGCTTCCGGCGTGGCGATCGCCACATCGAAATCGGACCAGCCTTCGTTGCACTTCGTGATCATGTCCTGGAAGCCGACGTATTCAGCGCCGGCCGCTTTGGCGGCTTCGGCAGAATTACCGTCACGGGCGAACACAAGCACGCGCACGACTTTGCCGCTGCCGTGGGGCAGGGGAACCGTGCCGCGGACCATCTGGTCGGACTGCTTCGGGTCAACGCCGAGGCGGAACGCGAGGTCGATGGTTTCGTTGAACTTCGCCTTGGGGAACTTGACGAGGACGCCTACGGCGTCCTTCAGTGCCAGGGCTTTTTTGCCCGTAGCCACTTCGAGTGCTTTTTTGAATCGTTTACTTGGCATTTACTTTTTGTGCGGTGCAAACGAATCCCGAATATTCGGGACTCTCCCGCGGTTTAGGTTAACTGTTCTTCGTCTAAATCTTAACCGACCACCTCGATGCCCATGCTGCGGGCAGTGCCGGAGATCACACGGAACGCAGCTTCCTCGGAGGTCGCATTCATGTCTTTGAGCTTCAGTTTCACAATGTCGAGAACCTGCTTGCGCGTCACTTTGCCGACCTTGTCCTTGTTCGGCGTCTTGGAACCAGCAGTGATGCCGGCCGCTTTCTTCAGCAACGCAGACGCCGGAGGCGACTTGGTGATGAACGTGAACGACTTGTCCTGGTACACCGTGATGACCACCGGGATGATCATTCCGGCCTGGTCTTTGGTCGCGGCGTTAAATTCTTTGCAAAAACCCATGATGTTGACGCCGTGCTGACCGAGCGCCGGGCCTACGGGCGGAGCGGGGTTGGCCTGTCCGGCCGGGATCTGCAACTTGATTTGTCCTGTTACTTTCTTTGCCATAAAAATTCTTTAAGCTTTTTCTACCTGCCAGTATTCGAGTTCCACGGGTGTGTTACGCCCGAAAATATTCACGGTCACTTTCAACTTGCCGCGGTCGGGCTCGATCTCTTCGATCACCCCGCTAAAATTGAGAAACGGACCATTGTTGATCTTGATCGTCTCACCGACTTCAAAATTCACCTTCGGCTTTTCAGTCTCTTCCGAGGCCGAGATCTGCGCCTTGATAGATTCCACTTCATCCGCCGGCGTCGGGGTCGGCGGTTCACCGCCCACAAAACCAATTACACCCTGCGTTTCCTTGATGAAATACCACGGCTTCTCGATGATGCGGCCGTTCTCATCCAGCAATGCCATGTCTACGAAAACGTAACCGGGCCAAAGCTTGCGCGTGGAGACCGTTTTCTTTTGGTTGCGCACTTCCACGACCTTCTCCATCGGGACCAGGACTTCATGGATGAAATCCTGCATCTCTTCGGTCTTGATGCGTTTTTCGATGCTGTCCTTGACCTTTTGTTCCTGGCCGGAAAGCGTATGGATGACGAACCACTGGTTTTGCATGTTCAAGCTGATAAATTAAATTATTGTCTGCATCACCAGCCGGAAGATTGTATCCAATCCCACGGTCAGTCCGCCCAGCAAAGCGATCGATATCGCCACCACCAGGGTCGAACCTTTCAGTTCGTCCCACGTGGGCCAGGCACATTTCTTCAGCTCATCCCGCGTGGCCTGGATGTAAGCCGACAACTTCGCGATGTAGCCCCCGCGCCACACAATAACGAAGGCCACCACGACGACCACGGCCCAGATTATAATTGCAGTAGTATTCATCAGACTATTTTCATCTTTCCGCTTTCGCTCCAGCGAAAGCTGGCGGAGAGGGAGGGATTCGAACCCCCGTCGGGCGTTAACCCGAAGCGGTTTTCAAGACCGCCGCGATAGACCACTCTGCCACCTCTCCGTTATTGGCAGGGCGTGTAGGACTTGAACCTACAACCAACGGTTTTGGAGACCGCTACTCTACCAATTGAGCTAACGCCCTACGCAAAAATTCCGTATGCCTCAACTGGACTAAAACGGAGGCGACGGGTTTCCGCCGCCTCCGCGTGTAAATCAACCTCTTATTTGAGCACTTCGCTGATACGACCGGCACCAATGGTGCGGCCACCTTCACGAATGGCGAACCGTTGGCCTTTTTCCATGGCCACGGGCTTCTGCAATTCCACGTCCACGGCGACGTTATCACCGGGCATGACCATTTCCACTCCCGTGGGCAGGGCCAGCGTTCCGGTCACGTCAGACGTGCGGAAATAGAACTGCGGACGATAATTGGTGAAGAACGGCGTATGACGGCCACCCTCATCTTTCGAGAGCACGTACACTTCCGCTTTAAACTTCGTGTGCGGAGTGATGGAGCCGGGCTTGGCCAAAACCATGCCGCGTTCCACTTCTTCTTTCTTCGTGCCGCGCAACAGGACGCCGACATTGTCACCAGCGCTCGCTGAATCAAGCAGCTTGCGGAACATTTCGATGTCCGTAGCCGTGGTCTTGCGGGTGTCTTTGAGACCCACGATCTCGACTTCTTCCATCTTCTTGAGGACGCCACGTTCCACACGACCGGTCACCACCGTTCCGCGACCTTCAATGTTGAACACGTCTTCGACGCACATAAGGAAAGGCTTGTCCACTTCCCGGGGCGGCAGCGGAATGAAGGTGTCGATCGCGTCCATCAATTCCTGGATCGCTTTTTCGCCTTCCGGCTTGTCCGCCATGGCCGCTGTGGCGCTGCCACGAACGATCGGCGTCTTGTCACCGGGAAATTGATACTTGTTCAGCAGGTCGCGGATTTCCATTTCCACGAGCTCGAGCAATTCTTTGTCGTCAACGAGGTCGACCTTGTTGAGGAACACTACGACAGCCGGCACGCCGACCTGGCGGGCGAGCAGGATGTGCTCACGCGTCTGGGGCATCGGGCCGTCGGCAGCGCTCACCACGAGGATGGCGCCGTCCATCTGCGCCGCACCGGTGATCATGTTCTTCACATAGTCAGCGTGGCCGGGGCAATCGACGTGGGCGTAATGGCGCGTGGCCGTCTGGTATTCGACGTGCGACACGGCGATCGTCACCGTCTTGGTGTCATCGCGCACCGTACCACCCTTGGTGATATCGGCGTAGGAAATGGGAGTGGCAAGACCCTTCTTGCTTTGGGTGTGGACAATTGCCGCGGTCAAGGTGGACTTGCCATGGTCGACGTGACCAATCGTGCCGACGTTGACGTGCGGTTTCGTGCGTTGAAATTGTTCTTTTGCCATTGCGATCTCCTGGTTTTGTTTTTTCTAGTTCTCGTTATGTTTTTAAGTGGAGCCCATGATCAGGATTGAACTGATGACCTCGTCCTTACCAAGGACGTGCTCTACCAACTGAGCTACATGGGCACGGTCAAATCTCTATCTTGTCAACCTGATACCAAAAAAACGACAAAAAACCAGCCCCCTTAAGCTTTCCTGTGAAATCTCAGGGGCTGACTCGTCTTTTAACGTTTTTTACGGCCCAACGACCTGTGCAAAATACGTACAATACTTTTCCATGTCAACGGCTTTTGAAATTATTTTTGGGTGTGGCACGATTTATTTTCCTTTGCTGTAATTAACTGCATTATCGTCATTATCGTCATTTATGTGACTTTGCGCCGCTTTTCAACCAACACGGATTAGCCCGATCCATCGCACCGCATTCCTGCCAAGCAAACTGCGGATTTCCTTCGCCGCCGCAATACTCACAACTATCAATAATTAATATGTTAAACATATGAATTGATATATAAACCATAAGTCAAATATTGTCAAATAATATCTGACGGAAGCCCAAAAACTCAACCTAAGCGGCACCCTCACTCGGCCGTTTACGCCACTCCACCTTCGGCGGTTCCGGCAATCCTTGCGCGCGCAACGCCGTCCGGAAATGCAGCTTGGACACCTTGAACAGATTCTCCGCGCCCAGCTTCGCCACAAAATCTTTCGCCGCCGCATCTACTTGCGCCGAGGCGCCTTTCGGAAATTTCATCCCGAACTGTTTTTCCATCGCCGCGAGCCGCTGTACAAATTCATTACGCGCCAAAATCGACGCCGCTGCCACCGCCATGTCCGATTCCGCTTTGTGCATCTGTTGCAACGGCAAGCCGCGCCCCAATTTCTTCAACGCCTTTTCCACGACGCTTTTCGTGGAGGCGAATTGGTCACTGATCGCCTTCACCGGCGGCGGTTGCATCATCAACGGTTCTTCCAGCAAAGTCTCGATCACCTGCGCATGGCCCCACGCCAGGATCCGGTTCACGCTTCGCATCGAAGTGTACAGGCGGTTGTAAGCCTCGTTGCCGATGGGAATGACTTTGTAGGCGCAACCCGGCGTCTCGCGGATCAACTCCGCCAATTCCGCCATTTTTTTGTCGCTCGAAATATTTTTCGAATCGCGGATGCCCGCATCCTTCCACGCCGTCACCACCTTCTCATTCACGTAAACACCGGCGATGCACATCGGCCCAAAAAAATCGCCCTTGCCGCTTTCGTCCACCCCGATGCGCGGCAGCAACAACTCCGGATTCAAGATCGTTTCGTAACCCAGCTTCGCTTCCTTCAAGATCTCCGGCTCCAGCACGAACTCCACGAACTCCTGCGTGCCCTTGCCCTGCAACACCAGTTTGCCGCTCTCATAGAACACCACGTTGAGCTTGTCCTTCTCGCCCGCATATCGCGCATAGGGCACCTCGCGAAACTTGTACGTGTGCTCGACCAGATACGCGCGCAAAGCCGCCGCCTGCTCATCGGTGAGCTTGCAGGTATAAAGCGTAAGAGGTTTTGCCGGCATAAAACTTTTTCCAAACTAAAGAGTTGGTCTGCACTACGCAAGCAGCGAGCCGAAACGGGAACACCGCAACGCGAGACGAAATCCACTTCCCGGCTTTAAGCGCCGTAGGTGCGACATCTTTGTAGAAACGAGGTGTTTTAAAGATTTAAGCTCCGTCAGGAGCGACATATTCCGCCCCATCCTCCAATTCCTCTATCCCAAAGGGATTATATCATTCAGCCCCGATGACTATCGGGGTTGCCCCGAAAGCCTTCGGGGCTACCCTGGGTACGCCCCAACAAAATATTTCTCCCTCTCCTCAACCGCTGAGGAGAGGGCAGGGGTGAGGAGTCGGTCTTTGCGAAAAGCCGTTTCGCAACTCTCGTCATTATAGCGTGTTGGTCACGATGCACGACTTTGGGATTGGGCAAGAACGAATTCTGTGATCAGCATTTTCCGGTAGTGCCCTAATTTGGATTTTCGCTGGAATTAGGAGGTTTTGGCGCGAGGTTAGGCCATGCGAGTATAAAACCTTAGTGAAACTTTTGAGGAACAAGGATGGCAGCTTCATCCACCCTAACTTCATATTCAAAGTTTGTAGCCATCCAAACCGTAGATATTCCAATCTCTCGAAAATGGCCGCCAAGGGAATTAACAATTCCAATACTGCTTGGCATCAAGAACGTTTTAATAACCGTAGGCTTGCCGTCTACGTTGTCAATGAGTTGGGCGGGAACCATTTCCGGCACAACTTGTTGTATGTTATTATCAATAATCGGGTCGGGTGTTTTTTTGACGAGAAGGAGTTCACTCTCAGTAAAATCGTTTGTTTGTCCAATTGGCCTTGTCAGAGAAAAGCCAGGGAGGTCAATTTTGGTCACGTTTGTAAATCCCGCATCATTGAGTGTTTTTATCACGTCGGCTGCAAAACTTTTTGTCTCATTGTCCGCAGCATCGACAAGCACTTTAATCGGAATTTTAGGCATGTTTTCGCATAATTTTATGAACGCCGCTTCCTGCTTTAAAGTGATTTGCCTAGGCTTTATTTTGAATCTCCATGCTTCAATTTCCCGATTTGAAGAAATGTATGAGAGCCCAAAGGCCAGTAATTCGACAGCAAGAGAAATAACTAAAAGCCATGCAAACATGGCTTTATACCGCGTCTTTACTTCTTCGGCAGTTACCTTTTTTTCAAGACGATTGCTTGTTTTTGATCGCTTAAATCTATCTGAAAATTTGTGGTGTTCGGCCCAAGCCTCCAACCCACAAAAAACCACAACTCCCAAGATGCTCCAAAATTCTACGGAGAACCAAATTGGTAGCCAAGCTGGAGAGGTGAGTGATAGCCAAATGGAGGTCATGGAGCGGTATCGCTTCTATTTAGGGGTGGGAATGGTGGTCGCTGGATTTGCGCTCCTTATTTGGGCCTCACTCATGCTTTGGCTGCAAATTAAGAAGTGGTAGCCGTATCTATTGACATTCATAGAATGCGTGCAATTTTCCAAACATGGGTGCGTAGGTTAAACGGCAAACCAGGCGTTCCTTACAATCGCAGATTGCCAGTCCGAGGCTGGTCGCATCCACTGATTTATGAAGCCGGTTTATCACTCCCAGCGGCGGATAGCAACGCTTTCCGCAGCCAATCGGACTTGGGTATCAAATCAAGAAAGCGAGGAATAAATAGATGGCTACAAAAGTCAAAATTCACAACGGCGTAAAGCTTCTTGATAAATCCGGTAAATATCTGTGTTTCCAGCGAGTGACCTACCACTCTAATGAGAAGCCGTCGCGCAAAGGATTTAGATTCATTTGGGAACGCAACGGAAAGCTACTGCCGTCACGCGGTCAGGCGAGAATCCCCAACGCTAGGATGTTGAAAAGTCTGCTTCAAAAAGCAAAATCGGAGGGATGGTTCAAGTGAAAAACCGTTACCTGAATTTCAAATTAGGGCACTACCCATTTTCCTTGTCACTTGCGAAATCAGATTTTCAGGTTAAGCTTCTGCATTCACGGCGTTATGTGGAATTGTTGCGACAATTTTGGGGTGCGTCGGAACTTAAGCGGGGTTTTTTTCGTTTTCCTTCGCTTTGGCTTGGTCGCGTTTTTCTTTGCTGGGATTGGCCTTTTCGCTTCCCAGTCATTCGCTTCTGGAAAAACAGTTTACGTTTACCTGCTCGATGGTGGTGATCCGTATTTTCCATCCAGAGGCGAAATGTTTGATGCCGCAGCGGCCGCTTACAGTTCTATTCCAGGATTGGTCATTCGGGTATACAATTCCAACCAGAAGCTGCGAGATAATGACAGCGAAACTCTCGCTCAGGATATTGCGGCGCAACCCGCCGATAGTTTGACTTTCGTATTTGCTTGGAGTTGGGGAGTTTATAATGTCAACGCATTTATCCAGGCGAATGCGCCGATCGACACACTTTATACCATTGACGGCACTACCGGACCGAATTCCCCGGTAAAGCTCAACCTTGGCTCTTTAGCCTCCACGGTCATAAACATGCGGAGTAGCGGACTTGACGATCTTTCTCTGTACGGGACCGAACAGAATGTGGCCAATAATGTGAATTATGAATCTATTTGGACCGGCTTTAAGAACCACGGCGAATTCCTCGATTATCTTGATAACACGTTTGGTCTTCTTGACAGATTCCTCAGGGTTTCAGGGACAACTGCCGAGGTGCAGCAGCATCAGCCTGTAGATCTAGGGAGCTCAATCGGCGATTCAGGCGAAGGTGGAACAGAATCCTTGCCATTATGGGCTTTTCAACCAGCGTCAAATGCCCCTGCCGGAGTTAGGCCGCTTGACCTTACCCCTGTCACGAGCCTGAACGATTTATTGCCTTCGAGCGGTCCTAATGGGGAGTCTGCCAATATCACGTCCCCGCCGGTAGTCGGGGTCACTACCGCGATGGCTGCAACCGGGCGCAACTATATTGACGCAAGCAGTGATGCGAGTATGGCGGGCGTCTTTCTTGCGGAAACAGGTACCAATATTTACGAGCATGATTACGTTGTTTGCCGCCGCGCACATGGCTACAGTGTTTCGGAGATAGCGCCAGTAAACTACCGCGGGAATTTTTGGTGGTTAATCTCGGCAACCAATTCCGCAACGGGCGATTCAGAGATTGCGATACCATTTGTTCTTTGCGTCAGCGGGACCAATGTTCACGTTGATAGCCAGTATTTGGTCGATCTCTACGGCCCAAAAACTTTCGACAAGGTTTACAATTTTCAGATTTGGGCCGTGTCATTGCCAGAGGCCACAGGACTTTTAGATTTGGTCCTGCAACAGATTTCCCAGCATTTCAATGTCCAGTTCGACAATACCGTCACAAATTCGTATCCCCCCGTCATCGTCAGTTCAGCCAGGTATGTTGCGCCCAACATTCGTGTCGATGTGATCAATCGCACGACGAATTCGATTGCCGTGAGCTTTGCTGGTCCGGTATGGACTCAGCCGAATTTTACGTCGGAGAGCATTTTCAGCAATGTTGTTACCCTTCAACCGGGGGAACAAATAATCGATCTGCCTGTAGGCGGCTTGCACGATGCCGTCATTTATGTGGAGACCGGGGGACTCAGCGATAAATTCTACATTTCAAGCGGATATTGGTTTCCGTTCGATGACACTTCGTCGGGCGGCACGTCGAGTATCGCCTTTCAGCAGCAACCGATGCTTAATTCCCTGATTCCGCAAACTGCTTTTTGGTTTGCGAATCCTCCGGCCGTCAACCTACAGGCCCACATCACCAGCACTTTGTCGTGGTCGTATGCAGGGCTTGGATATTCTCTCGATCCTGATAACAATCCAATCGATGTGAGTTCTGCCACCGGGATTGGCTTTTGGACAAAGGGGGACAAAAGACATTACCTCGTAAAACTCGAAAGCGCGTCGATTACGGACGGCGACTATTACGGTTACACTTTTGTCGCGCCGACGAACTGGACGATGGTCACGGTTCCCTTCTCGGCCTTGCGCCAAGCGGGCACCGGCCAGCCGAAGCCTCTGAGTTTGAAAGATGTTCGAACCATCAGCTTCGTGACGACCGAAAGACCCTATGACGCGATTCTCTCGGTCGACCGCGTGGCCTTGCTTGGGGTCGCCAGCCCGCCGCTTTCCATCTCAGGAAGCGCCTCGAATGTGACGCTTGTTTGGCCGAATGCCGCTTCGACCTTCGTTCTCAACTTGGCGTCGGCACCGCAATCCCTTCAAAGTGGAACCACAGTCACGCTTCGGCCTCAGATTTTTGGCACGAATTATAGTCTCGATCTTCCGGCGACAAATTCGGCAATCTTCTTTCGGCTGCAACGCAATTGACCTCTGCTTGCCGTCCGTGCGGACCCTAGACACTTGAAGTTGACTTCGCAAACAGTGAGCCATTATTGGTCTGTCGAAAAGGTGATTTTGATGAATGGGAAGGGCGAATGGGCGACAAGATGCCGCGCGCCACGTCACGCGAGACGTGCGACGCTACGGTCCACTCACAGTTGAGTCGTATAATTCGGCAGATAAATCTCGTCTTTGAGGCGGTTGAACTTCGCGCCGAGGTAACGGTTCATGACGACGCGGAAGGTGTTCACCGGCGTCATGCCGGGATAGATGTCGGCGTTGCCGCCGTTGGGCAGCAACATGGCGTTGAAAATGGAGGTGGCTTCTTCCGCGCGCTCACTTCCCTGGAGCCCGCGAAAGCCATGGTCGCCGCGCAGCAGGATGACCGGCGTAGAGGTGCTGCGCGTCAGGATAGAATCTACAGTTTTCAGCACCCGTTCATCGGTGTACATCAATTGTTCCAGGTAAGCTGACTTGTCATCCTGTCCGGCGGGCTTCCGGCGATTGCCGTACCGGTCCAGCACGTAAGGAAAGTGCGGCAACATCAGGTGCAGATAAACAAATCGTGGCGCCTCGCCTTTGCGGCGCGGCGGCAGGTTTTCCACCTGTTGCATAAGTTTCTGGCTTTGCGCGGCCAGGTCGTTGTCGACATCCGGTTTGGGCCAGATGAATGAGACCATCGGGTTGCCCAGGATGGAACTGCGGATCAGCGATAGAAAACCCTCCACCGAAGGGTAGTGGAACCATTGCACATGATACGCCGCGCGTTGTCCGTCGATGTCGAACGGTGAAAAATTATAGATGTGGTATCCGGCCCCGTGCAGTAGTTGCACGACCTTGGCCTGGTTGAGCGCCACGCTCACGCTCGGGTCCCATTCCCGGATATCCAGGTTGATGGGTGGCTCGGGATAATCCATGTCCAGCGCGGTCAGGATGCAATAGGGCGTGTAGGCAAAATTGCTGCGCGCATTCGTCACCACCATGAAGCCGCGCTGCTCCACGCGAAGCACCCAATCGCTTTCATCGTAATTCCAATTGCGCTGGAGCTGCTCCGGGCTCGTGTGCGAATCCATGATGATGAAATAAATATCCGGCCGGTCATCGGCCGTTCCCGCCGCGAGCGGTGCGATGGCGCTATCCTGCAATTCACGCGCATGCACACGGTTCTGGAACATGTTTTCCGACATGCTCTGCAAAATGATGCTGGCCAGGACCGAGACCGTGACCACCTCCAATAATTTGTTCAACGGAGACAGGTCTCGTTTAGTCTTGAACCCGGCGACGATGACCATCAGCGCGTATAACATCACGCCACCGAAGACCGACCACGCTAACAAGTTGTCATTCATCACGCCCAACCCTTTGGCCGTCCAGAACACAATGGAATAGATTTCGTTGTAGAAACAGAAAACCACCAGCAGCGCCGACAGCATGAGGGAGGTCTTGATCTTGTCCCGCACGAGGAGATTGACTGTCCAGCCGACTGCGGCGACCGGCAGCGCGCAGATCAATGAGTAAAGGATCACCTCCCACGTCTGAGCTGTTCCCGCTTCCGCGCGGTACCAACCCATGGCAAATATCCCTATCAATAAATAGGGATGCACTGGCAGGCGGGTTTTCATGGGTTGTCCACCCGCCGGCGCATCAGGTAAAGGTTGCGATTTGAACCCGGCGCCTGCCGGGACGCTTCGATGTGGTAATATTGACCAAAGGCTTCCTCAAAGTGCGGCTGGTCGTATTGCGGGAAAATATCTTCGCGCGAACGCAACAGTTTCTGCGCATTCGGATCATCCTTGGGAACAAATTCAATGATCAACGTGGGTGCGAACCGGTTGAAAAATTTTGCGATGCGGTCCAGTGGCAGGTTGTTGCCGATGGCCAGGTGATGGACCAATGCCAATGCCAGCGCCACATCCGGGTGCGGCCTTTCCAGGAAGGAAGAACGCTCCGCGAGGTCCCAACCACAAGCCGAACTGGGGTTCATCATATCCAGCACCAGCGGGAGGATTTTCGTTTCGTTCTGCTTCCGGTTCTCGCAGTAATTCATTTCCACGCAATCCGGGTCCAGGTCGAACGAAACCACCTGGCTTCCGGTTGCGCTCGCCAGGCGGCTGAAGACGCCTGCGTTGGCGCCCAGATCCCAGACGAGCCGCGGCGCGGCTTGAGACAGCCATTCCCTGATGATTTTTTTCTTCCCGGGCACGTACTCTCCGCCCAGCACGGTCTCATCGTAATAATTACTCCAAAACTCTTTCGCCACAGGCCGTTTCAATTTTTTAATCGTTCCGGCAAGGGTCGTCGTCAGTCCGCGCAGGGCATTCAGGCTCACGCCGCGCCGGCGCGTGACCGCGGACATCTCGCGGTTTTGCATCAGGCGCTGGCTGCGCGCATGCAGGTGCACGTGCAGTAACAATCCTGGATTCAACCATGTGCCTGGCGACAAAAGTTTGCTCGCCAGGTCCAGCGGAATTCCATCGAGATGCACGCGTTGCAATTGATGCAGGCGTACATCCGTGTGACACATCAAGGCCAGTGGCGCCAAAAAGTGGCTGCAAAATTGCCGGTAAGCCGCCCACGGCGCCGGGTCGCCTTTCGGCAGACATTCGAACGACAACGTGTCGATGTGGATCGGCGCGCCGTTCACGAACTGGATGTTGTATGCGGAGGCATCTTTCAGCGTCATCCCGTGTTCCAGCGCCGCCGCCTGTATACGCAACGTCGTCAGCGCGCTGTCTTTTAACTCACTGAAACTCCATTCGAACGGATGCGACACAAACCCGACCTGCAACGGCTTGATGATACGGCAGCCGCCCGCCGCTTTTGAAAATGACGGAGTCACGTCTTCGTGCGGAATCAATAATTTTTGCTCCACCAATAGCTGGTAAAGCCCGGATTCCATCAAACGATAATAGTGCGGTTCATAAGCAGGCTGCACTGCGCGCAGGAATTGTCCCTCGTGATCGAAGACAAAGCCGTTCGGGTCGCGGAACGATGATGACAGCGGCTTGATGGCGACCGTTGCCGCCTCCGTATCGGTACTTTGGATGCGGGCAGGACTCACGGTTTACAGGACTTGTTCTTGTTTGCCGGTCTGCGGCGGGTTCTTCTCACGCCCCTTGAAGAGAGAAGCGATTTTCGTCTTGAAACGAGACAGTGTATAGCAACCTGCCGTGACTGCGGCTATCACCAGTTGAAAACAATAGCTGCCGGTTCCAGGATCAACGTAACCAAATATGATGTTTAAGTGCATATGCATAACTCAATCTTTCAACGATAAACAGGCCCGTTTATCCTTGGCTTACCGCCATGTTTATTTAAATCAACGCCTCTGCTCCAACGTGTTACAACTTACAACCTGCCCTTAGGGGAACGTTTTAGCATAGTCCATACCGTCCATTGCATTTTGCCAGTAACGTCACAATTCCCTCAAAAAGCATGGTGGTAGATTGATAACGAATTTCCCATTTCGCCGCTCTTTGTGCCGGTGATAGCATCTGTCCAGATGTCACGGGCTCGAACCAACCTCAAACGCCAGGAACCAGGAGTTAAAACGAAGCAACTCGTTTCGCTACTATTGAATTGGTTTTCTGAAAATGCCCGCGACCTCCCATGGCGCCGCACGCACGATCCTTATGCCATCTGGGTCTCAGAGATCATGCTCCAGCAGACGCAGCTCAAAACAGTGATTCCATATTGGCACCGCTGGATGACTGAACTCCCTACGATTAAAGCAGCCGCTAAAGCCCCGTCAGAAAAGATCCATAAGCTGTGGGAAGGCCTGGGTTATTACACCCGCGTCCGCAATCTCCAAAAAGCCGCGCAACAGATTCTCGAGCAGTACAACGGCAGATTCCCTGAAAATTTCGAGGACGTACTTGCACTGTCCGGCATCGGTCGTTACACCGCCGGCGCGATCTGCAGCATCGCCTTCAATCAACCCACGCCGATTTTGGACGGCAATGTCATCCGCGTCCTGACCCGCCTCTTCGGCATCCCCGAAAATCCGCGAGAGAAAGTAACGAATGCGATACTCTGGAGCCTCGCCGAACAACTGGTTTCCGACTCAAAACTAAAAACTAAAAATTCAAAATTCCCCTGTTCTCATCTGAATCAATCCCTGATGGAACTCGGCGCACTCATCTGCACGCCGCGCGACCCGCAATGCCGGGTATGCCCCGTGCAAAAGCATTGCGTCGCATTCCGTGAAGATCGCGTGAACGAGTTGCCGAACCTCGGTAAGCGTGCCGAAACGACCGCCCGACATTTCATGGCCTTCGTCATCGAACACAAAGGCCAGTTCCTTGTGCGCCAGCGCCCGGCCGGTGTCGTGAACGGCCATCTCTGGGAATTTCCGAACGTGGAATGTAATGGCGAACGCGGCCCGAACAAGATTTTCAAAGACTTTTTCGGCAAAGCGCCATCGGAACTACAGCCGCTTTGCACGGTGAAACATTCCATCACGCGCTATCGCATCACGCTTGAGGCCTACCGCATTTCACTAAAGCAGAAGCCTGCCAAACAATCTGGCCATTGGCTGAAGCCGGATCAATTGCATGCGCTCGCCTTCACCAGTGCCCACAAAAAACTCCTCAGCAAACTTTGAGGCAGCAGTCTACATGTTCAAAAAGCGAATGGAGGAAGAGCGGTGGAGGGCCACCGCAGTCCAGGACGCTTCGGGACTTTAGGGATACGCTACGCGTTTTGGAGTGCGCCAGCCCTCTGGCGCTTTCGCACGCCGTGTTTATCCGCTCATCCGTGGTTAAAATCCTCTGCGTCTTAGCGGCTTGGCGTTAAAACTCCCCATCCGTGTTTATTCGTGTCCATCCGTGGTTAAATCCGCCCTCACAAAAAACTGGCCACTTTTGCCGCCAATCGTATTCTATCCGGCCGATGATTTACTTTGATCATAACGCCACCGCGCCCGTCATGAAGGAGGCGCGCGAAGCCTGGCTGGAAGCCACGGAGAAAACTCCCGGCAATGCCTCCAGCCCCCATGCCTTTGGCGCCGCCGCCAATAAGGCCATGACGGATGCCCGCGAGAAACTCGCGCATTTCCTCGGCTGCCACGCGCAGGACATCATCTGGACCAGCGGCGCCACGGAAGCCAATAACACCGTGATGCATCACTTCTCGCAGACCCTCGACCCCAAAGCCGAGGTCTGGATCTCCTCCATCGAGCATCCGTGCGTGCATGATTCCGCCAAATATTATTTTCCCAAGCGCGTTAAGTTCATTCCTGTGACCCACGCCGGCGTGGTGGACGTGGAATGGCTCACCAACGAGATGGCTGATGTGCGCCCGGGCCTGGTCGGCGTGATGGCCGCCAACAATGAGACCGGTGTCATTCAACCGTGGCGTGAGATTCACGCGATCTGCCAGGCCTACGAAGTGCCATTCTTCACCGATGCCGTCCAATGGCTTGGCAAGATGCCGTCCAAAGGTCTTGGCGATTGCGATTTCGTCAGTGGCGCCGCTCATAAATTTGGTGGTCCGCGCGGGTTCGGTTTTCTGAAAGCGCCGCACAAGTCGCGCGTGGCGTCTTTGCTATTCGGCGGCAAACAGGAACGCGGCCAGCGCGCTGGCACGGAGAACGTGCCCATCATCCTCGCCACGCTTGCGGCCTTGGAAGCGCGCGAAAAGCAGGTCGCCAATGGCGACCATCAAACGCGCGCCGAGTGGAAGGAAAAATTTGAGAAACTCCTCGTGCGCCAGGTTCCCGGCTCGACCATCGTGGGGGCCGGCAGTCCGCGCTTGTGGAACACGGTGTCCGCCTTGATGCCCGCCGGCGGCCAGCAACGCTGGGTCACGCTTTTAGACAAAGCCGGTTTTGCCGTGAGCACCGGCTCGGCCTGCACCACCGGCAAGGAAGAACCTTCTCACGTCCTCACGGCGATGGGATTCAAAGCACTCGAACTCTCGCAAGTGCTCCGCTTCAGCAGTGGTTGGGAGACGACCGATGCTGATTGGGAAGCGCTGGAAAAAGGTATCGCGAAGATCTACGCCGGGATGAATCACGGTAAATGACCGGGACCGGTCAGGTCGCCAGCGACGCATTCGCCGGCACGGGGGCAGATTTGGATTTTGGCTGGCTGATCAATGAGCGTAAAGCGCGATTGGCCGGTTCCTCCACAAACCGATAAAACGCCAGTGCCGCTCCGGCGAGTCCGAATACGAACACCACCAGCAAGCCCAGCTTCTCAAGTTGCGTAGGTGATTTGATATTGATGGTCAGCAGGTTGAACGCATTTCCAACAACTGCGTGCGTCATATAAAGCGAATAGGACGCCAGCCCACCCGCCACAAAAAATTTCGTCGATAGCACTTGCGAAAGCATTCCGCGCTCGAAAGACAAGCCATAGATGAGAGCAGCAAATCCGATGAAGATGACGGCGTTGGACATCGAGTTGGTGAACAACACGAATAGGGCTATCAGCAATACGCCGAGCTTTTGGAACAGCAGCGGGGCCGGACTTTTCGCCAGGCAACGGATGCGATAGAGCGCTGAGCCGGCCGAGAATAGAAAAGCGATGTTTCCGCCGCGGGCCAAAATATTTTTTTCCGGAAAATAAGCCGCGGCGGCCAACAGCACGGCCACTGTTCCCAGGAGGATTCGGATGGAACGGATGCGGGAAAACGCCAGGAACGCGATAGGGAAGACGCATAAGTACGCGAACCATTCCGCACTGATGGTCCACGCCGGGTAATTTGAAGCGAGCTCCGCGCTGTACCATGATCGGGTCATGGATAATTCCTGGGCCGCATGCCAGACCGGTTGCGCGCCCATTTGATAACCAGCGTAATTCAACGCCAGCAGGAACGTTACGGCGTGCACCGGCCATAAGCGCGCGAAACGATAGAAAATAAATTTTGGATGGTCTTTGAGCGAATAATTGGAAAAGTAATTATGGCTCAAGATGAATCCGCTCAATATGAAGAAAAATGGCACCGCATAGTAACCGAGCGACATCACATGCTGAAACGGAGAGAGCAGGGGGCAGGCTTCCTGGAACCTGCCTCCGAAATGATAGAATACTACTGCCGCCGCCGCCACTAATCGAACGCCTGTCAGCGGAAGGATGTGGGCGTTTTTCATGGCGTCCTATGCGGCGTGGGCGGCTGCGGTTTCGGCCTCGTGTGATGCCATCACCTTGGCAATCGTCTCCCGCACGTTCGCGAGGTGGAACGGTTTGGCGAGGTATGGGTTGCCGACGGATTCCAGGAACATGCGCGTGGAATCGCTCACCATATCACCCGTGAGAAAAACGATGCGCGTTGCCAGCTCCGGCGATTTCTGCTGCACGGCTTCGAAGAACTGGCGTCCGTTCATGCCGGGCATCCGGAAATCCGAGATGATCACGTCGAACCGGCGTGCGTTCAACAATTCCAGCGCGCGCTGTGGCATGTGGCAGATGGTCGCCTTGTAACCGATGATCTCCAGCATTTCCGAAAGCATCTCAGCGATGGAGGGCTCGTCATCCAGGATCAAAATCTCGCCGCGGTCGCCCTGGGGTGTTTTTGGTTCAGGCGTTTTGACGCAAACGATCTCGGTGGTCTCGCTGGTTGCTGTCGGGATTGGCGCGAACGGAAATTCCAATATAAAGGCGGCGCCACCCAGCGAAGAGGGCTGGTGCAAAATCTTTCCTTTATGCTCCGTCATGATGCTGTGCGCGATGGAAAGTCCCAGGCCGGTTCCCGTGCCCACTTCCTTCGTCGTGAAGAACGGCTCAAATATTTTCCCCACGAGTTCGATGGGCACTCCGGGGCCGCTGTCCTCCACGCAGATGCGCACGGCGGCAGGGGTTTTCATGGTGGTGATCTTCAACGTGCGCCGTCGGCTCACGTCCAGCATCGCGTGCAACGCATTGTTGATGAGATTCACCAACAGTTGTTGCACCTGGTCCGGGTCCGCGGCGGTTTCCGGCGTGGATGCGTCCAGGTCCAGTTTCAATTCCGCGCCGGCCACCATCAGGTCGAACTTGCGCAGCTCCACGACGTCCTGAACTAGTTTATTGAAATCCACCATCTCACGGCGCGCCGGTTGGTTGCGCGCAAATGAAAGAAAATTACCTACAAGTTTCGCGGCGCGATTGCTCTCATGCACGGCCTTTTGCAGGTCCACGCGCGTCTTCGGATCCAGGGTATGATGGGCCAGCACCAATTCGAGATAACCCTTGATGACCGCGAGGGGGTTGTTGAGCTCGTGCGCCACGCCGGAGATCATCTGGCCCAGCGCCGATAATTTCTCCGCTTGCCGGAGCTGTTGTTCCAATTGCGCGCGCTCCGTTATCTCGCGCAGGTAGAATTGAAAACTCGAACATCCGTCAAAATCCACGCGCGCCCCGTCGACTTCCACGGGCACGATGCCGCCATTTTTGCGCACCAGGTTTAAGGGACGCTGGCGGCAGATGATCTGAAACCATTCCGCGCCGGTTTGCGGCGTGGGCCCTTCAGAAGCTTTCAACTGGCAGAACGCTGTCAACGAATGACGCCCCGCATCCTCACGAGTGATGCCCAGCAGTCGTTCCGCCGCGCGGTTCAGTTCCACGATGCGAAAATCCTCCGCTTGTGTGATGATGATGGCTTCGTTGGCCTGGTCGAACAATGTCTGGTAACGTTCCTTGGTCGAGGCGACCTGCGTTTTCAGGTCGGCGCGCTCGCGGTCACGTGAGAGGATCTGTTCCAGCGCATCGTGGTGCGTATGCCGCACTTCTTCCAGTACCAGGACGATCATGCTTACCGCCAGGAAAATTTGGACCGCCGCCGAGAGGAAAAGGGCGATACTGATAAGGTCGTCGGAGTTTTCCAGGAATGGATAACTCGTCATGTACGCCGCCCACACCAGGAATCCTACCGCCAGCAGGGTGGCGCCGATATAGCCATGCTGTTTCCGGTATCTAAAAAAATTGGCTGCGGTCACCACACTCGAAAGGCCCAACAAACTGAAAAATGGCACTTCCGTCTGCAGACGGTCAGCGTGATGATAATAAGCCCCGAAATAGCCCCATATCATGAGAAACAAAATGAACAAGCCCAGCAAGCGTTGGCGCACTTGCTGCCCGAGGAATTGCTGGCTGCCCCACAACATGAAAACTGCCGTCACACCGATGCAGCAATATTCCAGCATTGTCCGCAGAGGCTGCGGCTGGTCGCCATCAAAACTCAGGGTTATCCACAATGCGTAAAATAACCACGCGCACGTCCATATCGTGAAGTAACGCCGTTTGGTGTAGAGGTTTAGATAGGTAAAAAGACCGACTAAAACCCATACACTTAGTAGAGAAACCAAGACACCCGCTTTGAGATACTCGCGGGTAAAATACAGGTCCAACCCTATTTCATGTAAGGCACGCATTGGCAACCACCCTAAAAAGCACGTTACAGGCCACAGAAATAATTGAAAACAGGGGTGTTTTTGAAGATTCCTATCGACCAGCTACCTGATCGCTATTAATGACCTGGAAAGTGGGCTTTCTTAGACCCGATAGAAGTGAGAAGGAACATCCGCGGTTTCGCTCCATGAGCAGCGAAACAGCGGTTACTTATTAACAGAGTTTTGCGGGATAGTTTCCAGGAATTGCACCGCGTTTCGGCTGATGGCATGCCAGTCAAGTTCCTGCTGCACCCGGCGGCTCGCCGGTGCGGCGTCCCTTGCGACCTGCTCAATCGGCTTTTCGAACGCCTTCAAGATTTCGCGACCGAAACTCTCCCCATCAAAACCCGCGAACTTTATCATTGGCTCGCCCTTGAAATAATTCATCACGTTCCGCAGTGGCGTGCTGACGACTGGCAGTCCCATACCCAGATATTCGACCAGCTTCGCCACGAAGGCGCAGTGCGTGCCGATGGATTCTTCGTAAGGAATGATGCCCACGGTGGCATCGCTCAACCGCGCCGCGACCTGCTTGTAATCGAGAAAGCCTGTGCACTCGATGCGCACATTTGGCGAAGTCTGCTTCACCGCAGCGACAAATTTTTTCAATCCTGGCGTTTCCTTGCCGACGAAGCGGAATGTTGTTTCAGGTTTTTGTTTGGCCACCAGCGCGATGGCGTTCCGCGCGATCGGCCCCAGGTGATGCTGGTCGAATGAACCATGCATTACCACAACCGGTGCGCTCTCCGGTGCGACCCGCGTGAAATCGCGCAACGGAAACAATGTGGAATCGTACCCGTAGAAGATGGGCTTGAGCCGTTGCCTCGGATATCCCGCCTCAGCAAACAGACCTGCCAACACATCCGAAACCGTTAGCACTCCTTCAGCCTCATATTTGGATGGCAGCGATAATTCAAATTTCTCCAGACGCTTCAGTACGGGCTTGGGCATGATGTAGCCCGGCCACGTTTCCATGAAGCCGGTCAGGAAATCCAAAAAGTTCATCGCTACCGGCGTGCCCAGTTTTTTTCGCAACCGCCCGGCGGCGACGGCTGAAATCGTGTGTTGGGAAAAGAGTAGGTCGAACTTTTGTGCGCGCGCGGCGTCCGCCACCATGCGTTGGAGGAAGAACGGATAAAAGACATATTTGACGTTCCGCATCGAGGCATAACGGCCCATCTTCCATTTCGTGAATAGATGCAGTGCGACCTTGAAGCGCTTGGCCACGGCATCGGCATCAGGGATCTGCGGGCAGAAGATATGCACCTCGTGGCCGCACGCGACCATTTCCTCGACGATATAGATCGCCTCAGCGGAACCGCCCCCGCTGGGCGGGTAAAACGGTTCGTGCGTTAAAAAAGCGATGCGCATGTCTGGTTCGTGGCGCACGATGTTTCGCAATTCGGCGGGCAAATGTCAAAGAGGCAAATCAGGAAGGGAAAAACGTTTTGACTTTTTTGGCGGGCGATTTAAAGTTCCCTTTCTGGTTGGGGTCGTAGCTCAGTTGGTAGAGCACCACAATGGCATTGTGGGGGTCATCGGTTCGAACCCGTTCGGCTCCACCATCCAGTTTGGCCCGTGAACGGCGAAGTGATTCAATGTTCACGGGCTTTTCATGCCCGTTTTCCAACTTGGAACTTCCGCCCTAAATCGTTAAATTGGCCGCATGGGTAACACGTTCGGGCAGCTTTTTCGCATCACCACCTGGGGTGAATCTCACGGCGGCGGTGTCGGCGTGGTCGTGGATGGCTGCCCGCCGCGCCTGAAACTTTCCGAGGCCGACATCCAGCCGGACCTCGATCGCCGACGTCCCGGCCAGTCCAAAATCGTCACGCCGCGCAAGGAAACTGATTCGGTGCAGATTCTTTCCGGGGTGTTTGAGGGTAAAACGCTGGGCACGCCCATCTCCATGTGGGTGAAGAACGAAGATCACCGTTCCGAGGCTTACTCGGAGATGAAGGACAAATTTCGCCCGTCGCACGCCGACTACACGTATTTCGCGAAGTATGGCATCCGCGCCTGGCCGGGCGGTGGACGCACCAGTGCGAGGGAAACCATCGGGCGCGTGGCGGCGGGTGCCATCGCTAAAAAACTTTTGCGCGAACGTTTCGGTGTCGAAGTGCTGGCTTACGTGAAGTCAGTCCACCAGATCGTGGCCGACATCAATCCGGAAAAAGTGCGGTTCAAAGATGTTGAATCGAACATCGTCCGCTGCCCGGATGCGAAGTCGGCCGAGGGCATGATCAAGTTGATCGAGAAGATGCGTGCCGCCGGCGATAGCGTGGGTGGTGTCATTGAAGGTATTGCCCGCGGCGTTCCCGCTGGCTGGGGCGAACCCGTGTTCGACCGGCTGGAAGCAGACTTGTCCAAAGGCATGCTAAGCCTGCCGGCGACGAAGGCGTTCGAGATCGGTTCCGGTTTCAGCGGTACCTTGATGACGGGCCGCGAGCACAATGATCTGTTCCGCATGCGCAGTGGAAAAGTCCGCACCGTCACGAACCGCAGCGGCGGCATCCAGGGCGGCATCAGCAACGGTGAAACGGTTTTCTTCCGCGTCGCCTTCAAACCGACCGCAACCGTCATGCACGCGCAGCAGACGGTGAGTCAGGACATGAAGAACACCACTTTGAAGGGCAGGGGACGCCATGACCCATGCGTGCTTCCCCGCGCAGTTCCCATAGTGGAAGCGATGACCGCTCTGGTCCTGATAGACCATGCACTGAGAAATAAAGCCCAGTGCGGTTAAATTTCAGGCCCGGCCATATTGGATCGGCCGCTTAAGCGCCTCTTTCTGATGAAGTGCTTGTGCCGCTTCGTATGGCCAGTAGGGTTCGCGCAAAAATTCCCTGGCCAGCAAAACAATATCCGCGCGACCATTGCGAATGATTTCATCCGCCTGCGCTGGGTCGGTGATCATGCCGACGGCGGCGGTCGCGATGGCAGCTTCCTTGCGGATACGCTCGGCAAACGGTGTCTGATAGCCTGCGCCTGCCGGAATTTTCGCATCTGGAACATTTCCGCCGGAACTGCAATCGATCAGGTCCACCCCTTCGGCTTTCAGGCGTTTTGATAATTCAATGCTCTGCTCGAGGTCCCACCCTCCTTCGACCCAGTCGGTGCAGGAAATCCGCACCGTCAAAGGCAAGCGGTCCGGCCAGATACCTCGAACCTCGCGCGTCGTTTCGATGAGGAACCGAATACGATTCTCAAAACTGCCGCCGTATTCGTCGGTGCGATGATTGGAGAGTGACGAAAGAAATTCGTGGCTGAGATAACCATGGGCAGAATGAAGTTCCAGCCATTCACATCCAACGGCCAAAGCACGCCGGGCGGCTTCAGCGAATTCGATCTGCACAAGGGTGATGTCTGATGCAGCCATCGCGTGCGGAACTTTTGTGAGATCCCCGCCGAAAGCCAATGCGCTGGGAGCCATGGTCGGCCAGCCGCCCTTGTCGTCCGGCAGATGCGCGCCGCCTTCCCACGGGCGGGCGGCAGACGCTTTGCGTCCAGCATGGGCAAGCTGGATGCCGGGAACCGCGCCTTGTTGTTTGAGGAAACGATTGATCCGGGCAATCGGCTCTAGATGCTTATCCGACCAAATGCCGGCGTCACCGGGAGTTATTCTTCCTTTGGGCGAAACTGCCGTGGCCTCAGCGATGACCAGGCCCGCGCCACCCACGGCACGCGAACCGAGATGCACCAGATGCCAATCCGTCGCCACGCCGTCCTCGGATGAATACTGGCACATCGGCGAGACGCCGATGCGATTACGCAAAGTGATTGATTTGATCGTGAGCGGTTGGAATAGATGCGGCCTGTCGTTCATCGACACTATTCATTCCATCAAAACCACGAAGAATCAATTCTGCGCTGCACATCGCTTGGCATTGGCGGTGCAGAATGACTTATCTGGCAAAATCGATGATCTCCTGGCCATCGTTCATACCGGAAGTCGTGCCAATGCCACTCAACGTGAATTGTTCTGCACCAGCGAGGTGTTCAATTCATGCCCGGAGGTGGCGCACCCCAGCCGGGACCGGCCCCGCCACCGCCGAAACCGGAGCTGATCAGTTGGCTGTAAAGCATCTGCGTCAGCCAGCCGCTCGCGGTGATCACCAGGGGAACAACCAGGGTGCAGGAGCGCTCCGAAAGTTTCGCGATGCGCAGGAAGCCGATGAAGAGAATCAGGATCGTCCAGGTTCCACCAAGTATTGCCAGGAAGCTTATGATTGCACCTGGCGCCGACATCAAAATGCTGATGAGTAACGTGGCAAAGGAAAAGGGCAGCATCGCTGCGCCAGCGATGAAGGCGTCAACGCCAATGCCGCCTTCGCTTTTCAAAATTTTACGGGCGACAAAACTCGCTGCTGCCGTCGTGATGGCGGGAATGAAGGCATAAATAAATAGTTTCAGATACCAGCCAGCGCTTGGGCTGAGCATCTTGTGCAGCATCAGGTAGGCAGTCAGGACAAAACAGAGTGCTGAAACCACCCCAAAGGTGATGCCGACGCCCAGTGATCGGGATTCCCCGAGCGAATTGAAGACATTTGCCAGTTCGCCCACTGGATTTAGCGCGAAGGATTTGAACGCGTTCAGTGAGTCCGTCGACGCAGCTTTGACCTTGTCCATCACTCCGGGACCGGAAGGGGATGATTTGGGAGTGCCTGATTTGGCTGTCCCGCAGGCGGGGCAGTGCAATGCATCGATGGGTAGTTCCTTGCCGCAACTAGCGCATAACATAATACGAGTCCTTTGGTTGGTTTTACTGAATAGCAGGCACTCCTCCGAACCACTCCTGCCGACTGTTATAAAGCACACCGCCATTTTCTGGTCAATCACAATTCGATTGGCTGATACAGACCATTAAAACAAAAACGCCCCGCTCGAAAGCGGGGCGTTGTGCGATAAAGGCGGTTATCAGGTCCCGACGCTGGCCAGCTCTTCGTTGTTCGAAACATTCACGATCTTGAACTGTTCAGCATGCATTGCCGGGTCAGCCCGGAACGAGAGTTTGCCGAAATAACGTTTCTCCATCTCGATGAGATGTTTTTCGTCCTCGGTGCGCAAGCGCTCGAGGATGGTCGGGTTGACCACGATGCGGAGTTGAAAATCCGATTCATCGCGCGAACGCTTCTTCAGGATCTCGCCCAGCTTGCGCTGGATCTCCACGCTCATGGTAAGCGCGCTCTTCACCTTGCCACGGCCTTTGCAATACGGGCAATCGTCATACACGGCAGCGCGCACGCTTTCGCTATGGCGTTGACGCGTCATTTCCATCAGGCCTAATTGCGTGATGGGCAGGATGTGCGTCTTGGCTTTGTCGCGGCGCAAACCGTCCTTCATCCGCTGGTAAACCTGCTGGCGGTCGCGGCCTGATTTCATGTCGATGAAGTCGAGCACGATCAACCCGCCCATATTGCGCAGGCGCAACTGGCGGCTGATCTCTTCGGCGGCCTCACAATTCACCTTGAGAATAGCGGCTTCCTGGTCTCGCCCGCCTTTATGGCGTCCGGTGTTGACGTCGATGGCTACCAATGCTTCGGTCTCATCAATGACGATGTAACCGCCGCTCTTGAGATGCACCTGGCGGGAGAACGCGTTCTCCAATTGCCGCGAGATATTCATGCGGTCGAACAACGGCTGCGAATCGTTGTAGAGCTTGATCTTGCTCGCCGAACGGCGTGAGATTTTGGAGATCATCTCCTTCATGCGGTCGCAAGCCTTGGGATGGTCCACGACGATGCGTTCCACGTCTTCCGTGAGGAAATCGCGCACCGTGCGCTCAACGAGGTCGGGCTCCTGGAACACACAGGTGGCGGCCGGCTGCGTTTTGATGCGGTCCTGGATGCCGCGCCATTCTTCGAGCAACAACGCGAGGTCGCGCACGAAATACCGCTTCTGCTGATTCTCACCCACGGTGCGCATGATGACGCCCATGCCGTCGGGAATCGCCATTTCGCGCAGGATTTTTTTCAAGCGGCTACGTTCCTGCTGGTTCTCGATCTTGCGGGAAATACCACTTTGATCGGAGTTCGGCAACAGGACCAGGTAGCGACCCGGCAAGACGATGTTGGTCGTGACACGCGGGCCTTTGGTGCCGATGGGACCCTTGGTGACCTGCACGATGATGTCAGCTCCGGGCGGATATAGGCGCGGGATGTCCTTCTGCGTGATTTTAGGCTTCTCACGACGGCGGCCTTCGCGTTCCACGATTTCCACGCCGCTATCGAAAGAGCTCGGCACGATGTCCCAGTAATGCAAAAAGGCATTCTTCTCAAACCCGATGTCCACGAACGCGGCTTTGAGACCGTCTTCGAGATTACGCACGCGACCTTTGAAGATGCTGCCGACGATACGTTCCTCCGTGGTGCGCTCGATGTTGAATTCCTCAAGTTTGCCGTCTTCCAACACCGCGACGCGCGTTTCGAGTACCTCGGCGTTGATGATGACTTCCTTGTGGGTGCGCTTTTCCGGCCGGATCAGGCGCTGGACCTTTTTGACAAGGTTCGTCGCCACAATACGGACTTTGTCCATGATGCCCCTGGCTTGTTCGGGAATCGCCACTGGTTCAAACGCCTTTTCCTCTTCGACGTGTGCCGGAATCTCGGCATGCGGCTCACGGAATTCCTTGTTTTCCTCCTTGTCCTGCTGGTGGTCGGGCGCATTCGAGGCACCTCCAGGTGGCAGGCCGGCGGCGACGTTCTCGGCGCGCTCGATCTCCGCCGTGTGGCGATGGTCATAGACCTTTTCCGGCCCGGACGGTTGTTCGGAAACGACCTCGGCGCGTGCTTGTTGCGCGTCGCGGTCAGACCCTTTTGGTTGTTGCGGCGTGTGGCCGATGCCGCCGGGTGGGCGGAACCGCATTCCACCACGGCGTCTGCGCGAAAATTTTTCGCTCATATTATTAGTAACCCTTTCGATAGATATACACGTTTTGAAGCATGCCCAAAGCGATCAACGAGCCCAGCACTGAAGACCCGCCGTAAGACAACAGCGGCAGTGGGATGCCCGTCACAGGCACAATACGGATGTTCATGCCGATATTGATGAATACATGGCTGAACAGGAGCGTCACAACGCCCACGGCCAGCAATTTTCCCAGGCGATCGCGAGCCTGGCCGGCGATTCTGATTCCCGTGAATAGAATCGCCGAATACAGCGCCAGCACCAGAACGGAGCCGGCGAATCCTTCCTCCTCGGCAATAACGGAGAAAATGAAATCGTTGTGTGCCGCACCCGGCGGCAAAAATCCTAAAGCGGTCTGCGTACCCTGCCGCCAGCCTTTCCCGAACATTCCACCGGAACCGACGGAGATGCCGGCCTGCCGGACCTGGTACGACTTTTCGAGTTTCAACCGCATCGCTTCGGCGCGCTCATGGGGAGTGGCGCCGGCGGCCGCGAAGTTCGCGCCGAAATAGACCAGCAAACGCTGACGTTGGTAATCCTCCAGCTTAATCTTCCACCAGCCCGGCGGCGCGAAAAGCACATCCACGAGGAACAACGCCCCGACCAATCCCACGATGGTGAGAAGATTGATCAAGTAGCTCTTGGGTGTTCCCGCGACAAATAACATGGCCAGTCCGGTCGGTACCAGTACGAGCGCTGAACCGAGGTCCGGTTCCTTCATGATGAGCAGGAATGGCAGGGCCAGCATGCCCAGGGTCTTCCAGAAGAGGGAGACGGCGCGCAGCTCTTCCACCGGACGGCTCAGAAAATTGGCCGTGGCCAGGATGAAACTCAGTTTGGCAAATTCGCTCGGCTGAAATTGGAAGAAGCCAAGGTCGATCCAGCGCCGTGCACCGAAACGCAATGAACCAATGCCAGGTATCAATACCACGATGAGCAACAAAATCGTCAGCCAATACGCGACAATAGACCAGCGGGCGAGGGTGTGATAGTCGATGAGGCACATGGCCGATGCCACACCGATGCCCAGCACATACCAGACGATTTGCCGGATATAGACCTGCTTGAACCACGGCAGCGAAGACCCTGTATCACCAGCATTGGTGGCGCTATAGACGAAAGCGACGCCCAGGAACATCAAGCCGGCCAGTGCAATCAATTGCAGCCGGTCGATGCGTTGTCGTTCGTTGAATATGGCGTCGAACATCTTAGTTTTTGGCGATGGTTTGTGGTCCGTATTTCAGGAGCGCGGCATAAACCTCGTGCGCAATAGGGGCACAGACGGTGCCACCGGAGCCGTTCTCCTTTGATTCCACCATCACTACCACCACGTAGTGTGGATTTTCGTACGGCGCGAATGACGCAAACCAAAAATTATACCCGATAAGGCGATTGGCGCTGTCCTGCACCTGTGCCGTGCCAGTTTTTCCGCAGATGCGCAGGTCGTTAACACGGGCCGCCTTGCCGGTACCTTCGGGGTCTTCCGTCTCCGCCAGCATGGCGTTCTGTAAAATCGTCATGCTACGGGCGCTCACGCCGATCTCATCCCGGATGCGCGATTTCTCGAACACAATTGAGGAACCCGTTAAAGGATCGGTGGGTTCCACCCGGTCGATGATTCGCGGCCAAAGGATTTTTCCGCCATTGGCGAGCGCCGAGTAGGCCACGGCCATCTGCAACGGTGTCACAGCCACCTCACCCTGGCCGAAGCAGACGTTTGCCGTGTCACCATCATGCCAACTGCTGGAGCGGACGCGTTCCAGGGTTGGCATGATGCCCGGTGTCTCCTGCCGGGTCGGCAGGCCGATTTTTTCTCCCAGGTGAAATTTTTCGCTCAGTGAGATGATGCGTTCGATACCGGCGTAACGCATCCCGTTCGTGATGAAGTAAGTGTTGCTGGAACGTAAGATGGCCCGGCGAAAATCATAATCGCCCGGTGGCGCGGTGTCTTTGATGAGGCGGCGGCCAATCATGATGTGGCCATGCGCTGCATCGTTCGGGTTGGGCGGATTATAAACGATCTGGTTGGGATTCATCCCATTCTCGAGGCAGGCCAATCCCACGATGGGTTTGAAGATGGAGCCGGGCGCAAGGTTTTCGCCGGTGGCGCGATTATGCTCCGCCCCGGACGCCTGCATCTTCGCGAAATCCTCCTTTGAATAACCCTCGACGTACTCGTTGGGATCGAAGGCGGGCGTCGAAGCGAGGGCGAGAATATCGCCGGTGTTCACGTCCATCACCACAACAGCGCCATGCGTATCAACGCCATACGGCCCACGCTTCAAAGCTTCCTCGGCGGCTTGTTGGATATGCAGATCAATGGTCAGCACGACGTTGCTGCCCGGCTCGACCGGTGCCCAGACGTTTTCGGTCTGGCGAAAGCCGACATTGTTCACCAGCACAGATTTTCCACCGGCACGCCCGCGCAACGACGCATCGAAGCCATATTCAATCCCGACGACGCCGCGGAAATCCGGCAGGCGATAATCGAAATCTGAATCTTCGCCTTCGCGCGAAGTATCATCACTTTGAAGGTGGCCAAGCAGATGGGCGGCGAGCGTTTTGTAGGGATAATACCGGCGGCCCGCCATATCCAGGTCCACACCGGCAGGCTCTTCTGATTCTTCAAAGCGCGCGAGTTCGATGGCATCCAGGCTGGGGACGAGCGGGTAGGGCAGGGCGAGGCGCGTTTTGTAATGTTTGATGAAATCATCTGCATCAAACGGCAACCGCTGATGCAGGGCAGCGCTGATCTGGGCCACGATGCCGTTCACAACCTGCAGATGTGCGTTGATGGTTAGATTGCTTTTGATGGTGGAATTGAACGAGAAATTCTTGCGCTCGTCGGGTGTGAGTTTGCGACCGAGACGTTTTTCTGCATCCGCTGCGCGTGCGGCCAGGTCATGCTTAACGTTTCCAGCATCATTCGTGTAAACTTTTTCAAATTGTTTGCGCAGGTCTTCGAGATACAGGCTCACGCTGTAGTTCGGCTGGCTGTCGGCGAGGGCGATGCCGTTGCGGTCCATGATTTTTCCGCGGATGGCCGGAATGCGCACTGTGCGGAAGGATTGTGTCTGCAGGTGCGCCTGATAATCGCGATAGGAAACCACCTGCACCCACCAAAGACCCGCGAGCAGGATGGCCACGCCAACGAAAACAAGTTGCGCCAGGAAGCGCAATTGCGGGTCGTTCTTCTGCAGTTGGTCGAAGATGAGCATGTTAACTCCTGCCCCTCCTTATCTCGCGGTCAGGCCGGAAGCTTGATTCAGATGTACGGCGGTAGCTCAAAGAGTCGTCAAAAAATCCGAAGAGTTTGAACAATAGTGGCGTGGCGATTCCGCCGCCGATGACCGTCACGACGAATTGCCAGGTCGTTCCCAGCCCCAACAAAGGTTTCTGGCCGCAGCTCAGCACCAATAGCAAGGCGCCGACAGGCACGATGGCGCTGGCGACCAAACCCAGGACAATTTGTGCGAACAATTGGTCGCGCAAGATCAGATTGCGGCGCCGGTAGATGAGCAGGCCTACGACGAAGAGCGGCAACATCGTTACGCCCAGCGGATTTGCGGAAAGCGAATCGACCCAGAGCCCGCCGAGGCCGGCGAGCAGGATGATGGTGAACAAACCTGTTGAAAGACTGGCATAGACCATTAGTGCCGGCAGCAGGTTCACCTGGGCACCAAGCAGATGGCGAACACCCTGGAACGACGATTCCAGGAACACCAGCAGATAGGCGGTGACGAGGATGAGGAGGGATTGGTACGGGTTCATGGGAACATCACCCACACTTCCTCAAGTGAACTCAGGTTGGCCGCGAGCTTTATGCGGGCTTCGGTGTACAGGCCAAATTCCACCTGGCGCGAATCCACAATCTGCCCGATGGGAATGCCTTTGGGAAAAATATCGCCCATGCCGCTGGTGACGACGTTCTGGCCGGATTTCACGTTCGCGCTGCTGGACAAGTAGCTCATGGTGATGAACGAGCCGTCAAATGGCCCGCCCGCCGCCACGATGCCCATATCCCGCGCGTCATCCTGCACCAGGCCGCTCACCTTGCAGTTCGGGTCGCCAAGCAGGACGATTTGTGAGCGGGTAAGGCTCACGGACGAGATACGGCCTATCAGATTCCCATCCGGCGAAAGCACGGGGAGATTTTCGCGCAGGCCATCGCGGGAACCGAGGTCAACCTCGATGGTGCGCCACCAGTTGGCCGGGTCGCGGGTGACCACATTGGCGAGCTTGAGCTTCCATTGGGTATGCTGTTGCCAGCCCAAAAGCTGGCGAAGGCGTTCGTTTTCGCGGCCAATCTCGGTGGCACGGGTCAATTGCACACGCAATTGCTCGTTCTCATCCTGGAGCGCGTTGTTTTCCGCGAGCAGTACCTTTTTGGGCACCACGGCGTCGCCGGCATGACCGGAGACTTTTTGGGTGGCGCCAGCCAATCCGAACATGGGGAGAAACAATCCGCTAATGGCGGATTTGAGGCGTGCCGAGGTGCGGGAAGGCAGGTTGAGCAGTATCAGCGTCAACAAAGCCACCAGCCCCAGGGCGATAAAATGCGACCGTTTTAACATCCGTTCACCGACCAAAATCTATGGTTTCAGCGATGACGGTGATTGCGGAGAGGAATTACTTGGTACTGGTGGAGACCCGCTTTAGAAACTGGAGTTCCTGCAAGACACGCCCGGTGCCTTCGGCAACGGCGGTCAGTGGATCGTCGGCGATATGAACCGGCAGACCGGTTTCTTCGGCGACGAGCCTGTCTATCCCGCGCAATAATGCGCCGCCACCGGCCATGACAATGCCCCGATCGACCAGATCGGCGGCAAGTTCCGGCGGGCAGCGTTCAAGAGTGATGCGTATAGATTCCAGAATTTGTGAAAGCGGCTCCTGCAAGGCTTCGCGAACTTCTTCCGACCGGATGGTCAGAGTCTTTGGCAGACCAGAAGCCAAATCGCGTCCTTTTACGTCCATGGTAATTTCCTGCTCCAGCGGAAAGGCAGAGCCGATCCTAATTTTAATCTCTTCCGCTGTGCGTTCACCGATCATCAGGTTATAGGCCCGCTTCATGTAAGCGACAACCGTCTCATCAAATTCGTCCCCGCCCACCCTCAGGCTGCGGCTGAAGACGATACCGGCGAGGGAGATGATTGCGATTTCGCAAGTTCCTCCGCCGATGTCCACAATCATGTTTCCCGCTGGTTCATGCACCGGCAGACCGACCCCGATGGCCGAAGCCATGGGCTGTTCGATCAGATAAACCTCCCGCGCGCCGGCATGAGTGGCGGAATCCTTGACCGCCCGTTTTTCAACTTCCGTGATGCCCGAAGGCACTGCCACCACTACTCGTGGGGCAATCAATTTCCGGTGATGGACCTTTTGGATGAAATGACGGAGCATCGCTTCAGTGATCTCGAAGTCCGCTATCACACCGTCTTTCATCGGGCGGATCGCCACGATGTTTCCGGGTGTGCGTCCCAGCATGCGTTTGGCTTCTTCGCCAACTGCCAGGACGATAGTTGTACCTGCTTGAATGGCTACAACTGACGGTTCTCGTAACACAATCCCCTGGTCACGTACGTAAACAAGTGAATTGGCCGTCCCAAGGTCTATCCCAATATCGTTGGAAAACAGGCTTTTGAGTTGTGCAAACATGTATTGGCCTAACGGCGGCGAAGTTAAAAGACCCTAAAGTGCAGGTCAAGATTATTCACACGATATTAACACTGTGATGCAATTTTTCTGATGAAAATGCCCAACTTGACCAAAGCGCTTTCATTTAGTCCAGAAAGCTTAGACCGGTCGTGATTATGGTTTTGTCAGGACATCAACTGAAAATCCCGGCCCGCAAGCATTGGTTGGATGCTTGCTTAAAGTCTCAAAGCTGGAGCCAAATTCCTTGATAAGTGCCGGAACCAGGTGGCGTTGCGCGCTTTCAAACATGGGCAGGTGGGGACCATATTCTCCCTGGAGATCGATCATAACATTGCCGTCGCAAAAATACGCGCCCAGCACGACGGGATGAGGTCCGTCGGCGCCGTAGGAAGCCAATGCGTTTGTGATGAGTGAACTGGAGATTTCATTGGTCATGCCGGTTTTGCGGGCGGCGGTCCGCACGATGGATTTTATCCGGTCAGCACTGTGCGACCCGGCCTCAACGCCCGTGATGCGATAGTGTGCCTCGTTAGAAAAATGGCAGCCTGTGACGATGAGTGTCACACAAACTAAAAATGCGAAGAATATCTTCACGGCACGACTCCAACAAATTTTTTTAATCAAAAGCTCCGGGCAATTCCAACCTTGGTGCATGAGCCGGGGTTAGCGGATTCACTGTGAACTTATCACGTTCCAGCCGGTTCAGCCAGTCGTCGATGAGCATCAGGACGTGTGTGACATCCAGGTGCGAACGGGTAGGGACAAACTGTTCCAGGTTGGTGCGGGACATCTTGAACAGGGATGAGGCCGGATGCAGCCGATCTTTTTGCAGATGAACGAACGCGCCGGCAAGCTGGATCAGGCCTTTGTAAAACGGACCGTCCGGTTCTTTCCGGATGGGCAACCAAAGATTTTCCAACACATCATGCGCTTCGTAGAAAAGCTGTTGGTTGAAGTAATCAAAATAGCCGAGGTAATGCGGGTCCAAAACGCGCCCGCGATATTTTTCGACCATCTGTGCGATCTTTTCGTTCTTTTTCAACCGCGGGAGTATAGCTGGCAATTCCCTGCGCGAGAAGGAGATGTTTTGGGGAAATGTTGTTCGCGTTGACAATGTGGCTTAGCCTGATTCACTCTGACGTCATGGCCAAACCAGCTTTGGGCCGTGGTCTCGGTGCTTTGCTCGGCGGAACTCCCGTCGTCACGCCGACCGCGCCCGCACCAAAACCGAACGTACCGGTCGCGCCACCGGCAGTCGAGACGGATTCCCGCGAACGCGTGCAGCGTGTGCCGCTATCGCGCATCCGGCCCAGCGCGTTGCAGCCGCGCAAAGATTTTTCCGCTGAATCGCTCCGTGAACTGGCGGATTCCATCAAAGAGCAGGGCATCGTGCAGCCGCTCATCGTGCGGCCACAGGGCCAGCTGTTGGAATTGATCGCCGGTGAACGCCGCTGGCGCGCCTCGCAATTGCTGGGTCTGGCTGAAGTGCCGGTGATCGTGCGTGATGCCGATGACCGGACCGTGCTGGAACTCGCGCTCATCGAAAATTTGCAGCGCGAAAACCTGAACGCCATCGAGGAGGCGCAGGGCTATTCGCAACTTGTCGAGCAGTTCAATCTGACGCAGGAAGAAGTGGCTGCAAAAGTCGGCAAAGGCCGTGTGGTCGTGGCCAATGCGTTGCGCCTCCTGAAATTGCCGCCGCAGGTCCAGTCTTACGTTCGCGAGGGGCGTTTATCCGTCGGCCATGCCAAAGTCATCCTCGGTGTGCTGGGTGACAAGGAACAAAAGTCTGTTGCCGAGCGCGTCATCAAGGATGGGCTCAATGTCCGCCAGACGGAAGGGTTCATCGCCAAATTGCAGACCAAAAGCGGAGCCAGACCGGGCACGACGATCGTACAGTTGCCTGACCCGCACGTGGCGGATGTGGAAAGCCGGTTGCGCGATGTGCTTGGTACGAAAGTGCAGCTTCGCTATAAGGAAGGCAAAGGTTCGGTGGAGATCTCCTTTTTCAGCGATGCGGAATTGGAACGTGTTTTACTAGCTCTTGGAGTTCGAGTGGACTAATGCCGCCAAATCATCAATCGTAAATTATAAATAGAATGGTTCTTGAGGTAGTCAAATACGGTCATCCGGTCCTGCGCAAAAAGGGCGCGCAGATTGAAGGCGTCACCCCGGAGATCCGCGAGCTCATCGCCGATATGCTGGAGACGATGAGTGAAAACAACGGTGTCGGCCTGGCCGCGCAACAGGTCGGGCACGCGCTTCAACTCACCGTCATCGACGTGCGTGAGGCCAAGAGCCGTCCGTCCTGGATGGAAGTGGATGGCCGCCCGGTGGACATCAACGAATACATGCCGATCGTCCTCATCAATCCGGAAATAAAACAGGTGGGTGAGGTGGTATCCGGTGGTGAAGGGTGTTTGAGTTTCCCGGAAATCTTTGCGGAAATCTTGCGCCCGGAATCGGTCGACGTCATCGCCTTGAATGAGCAGGGTAAACAGGTCCAGTTCCGGTGCGGTGGTTTGCTGGCGCGCGCGGTGCAACATGAGACAGATCACCTGAACGGAATCCTTTTCATCGACCGCATGGACAAGAAAACCAAGGATGAGCTTCGCCCGGAATTGGATGACCTGCAGATGGTGACGAAGGCGGAGTTGCAGAAGAAGTAAGGGCCTTTCGGCAGTTTCCTGTCAGATGAAATAATCTGTCCCTTTTGCGCAGGTGCGTAAATGTATTGGATAGATGACACCCGATGACATGGCGTTGCTCCAGGAATATGCCCGACATAATTCCGAGGAGGCATTTGCCACCCTCGTTTCGCGCCACATCAATCTCGTCTACTCGGTGTCACTGAGGCAGGTGCGCGACCCCCATATGGCGGAGGATGTCACCCAGGCGGTCTTCATTATCCTGGCGCGCAAAAAGGACTCGCTTGGGCCAAAGACTATTCTTTCCGGATGGCTCTGCCGCACCGCTTGTTACGTGAGCGCCAATGCCCTCACCGTCCAACAACGCCGCCAACGACGTGAACAGGAGGCACACATGCAATCCACCTTGAATGAGACCGGCGACGCAACGCCTGAAAATACCTGGGAGCAGATTTCGCCCTTGCTGGAAGGTGCGTTGAAGAGCCTCGGCCAAAAAGACCATGACGCCGTGGCATTGCGATTTTTTGAGGGCCGTAGTTTCAATGAGGTGAGCATAGCCCTGGGCGTCAGCGAAGATACGGCGAAGAAGCGCGTTACCCGCGCGGTAGAGAGGTTGCGGCAATTTTTTTCGAAACGCGGCGTGACCATTTCTACCGCTATCATCGCCAGCACAATGGCTGCCCGATCGGTGCAGGCTGCGCCGGCGGCTTTAGCGAAATCGGCGACGGCTGCCGCAATCGCCAAGGGCGCAGCGGCCAGTGGGTCAGCCGTGATCTTCGCGAATGGCACGCTGAAGCTGATGGCTTGGGCAAAGATGAAGATGGCGATCCTTATCGGTGCGGCGGTTTTGGTCGCCACCGGTTCCGGTGTCATTTTGCTCCGGGAAAAAGATATCCGTACCCGGGAACGGGAAATCCGGGCGGAAGAGCACCAGCTTCGTGACCGATTACGGCAGCCGGGTGTGACAGCCGCTGAGCAAAAGCAATTAGAGGAACAACTTGCCCAATTACTCGCAGAGCACAACCAATTGCGGCAGCAGCAAGACCAGCTTCGGGCTGAAGAAAATAAAACCAACCAATAAAGGAGCAGCGACATTTATGACAAAGGAAATAAAAGTAATCATCACGACCAGCGTGGCAATCGTTCTGGCTATTGTCATTGGAATGGTCGTGATGAAAAGCAGGGCCAAATCGAATCGTATGTCGAATAAACCCGTGCCAACGATTTGGAACAACACCGCGATGATGGTGTCGCCGTTCACGGCTGTGCGGTTTGACGGCGATAATGTCCTGGTCACCTACGCAGGCGCGGAATATCAACTCAGCGCCATCAATGAAGTCGCCACAGCGGACATTCTCCAGTTTTCCCGCGACGCTTATCACGAAGGCTGGCAAAAAAGGATCGCGGAAGACCTATTGGTCGTCCTGGGTGAAATGGGTCATCCGGTCGATGGGAACAAAGTAAGCCTGTCTCTGATTGACCCAGCGACGGGGCAACGCAAAGACATCCCGGAAGCGCGTATGACCAGTGAAAACCGGAGTTTAATCCATCGTGCGATGGCCCCGGCGGCGGCAACTCTAAAGCAGGCTCAATAAACTTTCCGCAGGTTCGAGGGCAGGATATTCAGTTCCGCGCGGTATTTGGCCACGGTGCGGCGGGCAATGACGATGCCTTTTTCTTTCAGCATCTTGACGACTTCCTGGTCGGACAACGGTTTGCCCGTGTTTTCCGCTTTGAAGATGTCGGCGATCATGTCCTTGACGCTCGTGTTGGAAACGCCGGCGCCGTTGGCGGTCTGGATGCCCGCCGTGAAGAAATACTTCATCTCGAAGATTCCCTGCGGTGTATCCATGTATTTGCCGGACACAGCGCGGCTGACAGTGGTTTCATGGACGCCCACCACTTCGGCGACCTGTACCATCGTCAACGGCTTCAAAAATGCGACGCCTTTTTCCATGAACTCACGCTGCCGTTTCACGATCTCGCGCCCGATGTTCAGGATGGTCTGCTGGCGTTGATGCAGACTCTTGATGAGAAATTTTCCAGCCCGGATCTTTTCGCGGATGTAATTCTTCACCTCGGCGGTATTTTCGCCCTGTGCCATCAGGTCCTTGTAGGTATTGCTGATGCGGAGGTGGGGGATATGCTCGTTGTTGGTGGTGACCACGAAATCTTCACCGAGGCGGGTGACAAAAACCTCCGGCAAAACGTATTGATCGTTGTCCGGCAGATAAGCGCGTCCGGGACGCGGTTCCAGATGCGCAATCCGTTCGAGGGCTTCCTGCACCTCCTCGACGGTGGCATTTGTGCCGCGGGAAATTTCCGGGATGCGCCGTTTGCCGAGCGCTTCCATGAATTCGCTGACGATACGATATTCCAACGTTTCACGCAGCCCTTTGCGCTCCAGTTGGAGCAGGAGGCATTCGCGCAGGTCACGCGCCCCGACACCCACGGGATCAAATTTTTGTATGGCGGCAAGGACTTCGAGAATTTTTTGCGGAGCGAGATTCGCGGTGAGGGAGATTTCGTCGACGCTGGCCTTGAGATAGCCATAATCATCAATGTTGCCGATGACGATTTCGGCGACAGACCAATCGGATTCCGGCAGGTCGGATTCATGGACCTGTTCCATGAGCATCTGCTGGAGCGAGGTGCCAGCGACCAGTGAATCGAACATGAACTGGCGCTTTTCCTCGTCTTCGGCGGAATGACGCGCGGGCAGGTTGGTCTGGGCAAAATGATCGCGCCATTCCTGGTCCAGTTGCACGAGCTTGTCGAATTCTGCCTGGAAATCATCGGCCGGCTCATTGGACTTATCGGTGGTCGGATCAAAATTCATGTCCGCCGGAGGCTCGGACAGGTCGGCGGCGGAATTGGGCTCCTCGCGGTCGGGTTTTTCGGTCAGGTCGATTTCCTTGGTAAGGTCTTCTTCCAGGACGGGATTCTGTTGCAATTCCTGCTCGACGAGTGCCTTGAGTTCCAAAGTAGGCGCTTGTAGCAAGGCAAGCGATTGCTGCAATTGTGGTGCCAATACCAACGACTGCGTCAACCTTTGAGATAGCTGTAGGCCTTGTGCCATGTGGAAGGACTTTAAACCGTTTTGCCCGTATGACAAGCAAGAACTGGCACGATAATGGCTTTTGAAGCGTAATTGCCGGATTTTCAACGAAAAGTGTGTTTTATAGAAAAAATCTGATTTCTTGATCAAATGAAGCCCCGCTGAGAGCTAAGTGCCACCTTACCCCGTCCCAGTGGCTTCCCAAGCCCGCCACGAGTCAGTGACCACACAAGAGCTGTTCGCTTCGCGAACTGTGGTCCCCCCAAACATTCGTTTGGCGGAGAGGGGGAAGCAACGTGCGTCGCCTCTAACTCGAAATGGAAGATTTGCCGGGAACGTACTTCATATCTCAAACTTATGGAGATGCTTTTATACGAAGCAGGAAAAACGGCCTGGGGGACGAAAAACATTGCGAGCATTCGGGGTGGCTATTAAGGTCAAATCGTGTCGGCCAAATTGACCATTCTCGGCAGCGGTTCCTCCGGAAATTGCGCGTATCTGGAAACGGACGAAACCCGCCTGCTGGTGGATGTCGGCTTTAGCGGCCGGCAAATCCGCGAACGCCTCGCGACCATCGGGCGCGCACCGGAAAGCCTTACCGCCATCCTGATCACCCACGAGCACAGCGACCATATCACCGGATTGGCCGGCATCGCAGAGAAATTGGGTATTCCGGTCTATTGCAATCGTGCGACCAAGGACGAAATCGTCCGGTTGCTGGATGTGAAACTGGATTTCCGGTTGTTCGAGACCGGCGCCAGCTTTGAGGTCGGCGATATGGCGGTGGAAACGTTCTCTATCCCGCACGATGCGCAGGATCCGGTGGGTTTCCTGGTGCGCACCGCTTTCGGCAATGTCGGATTTGCAACGGACCTGGGACATTTCACGCGGTTGGTTGGTGAACGGGTGCGGCGGGCGAATGTGCTCGTGCTGGAATCCAACCATGACGTGAAGATGCTCACGGAATGCACCCGGCGTCCGTGGAGCCTCAAGCAACGCATCCTGAGCCGTCACGGTCATCTTTCCAACGAAGCCGCCGGTGAAGCCGTGGAGCAGATCATGCACGCGGAATTGCGGCATTTGTTCCTCGCGCACCTGAGCCGTGAATGTAACAAGCCGGAACTGGCCTTTCGCGCCGTGCATGCGTCCTTACAAAAGATCGATGCCGGCCACTGCAAACTGGAGATCGCGTCGCAGGCTGTGCCGTGCGCCACGTTGACCCTATAAAGCCTGGCTGACCTGTGGATTGGCGAATCTACATCACCAAACCTTTGATGCAATGGCGCGAGCCGAAGATCAAAGGGATGCTGACCGGCCAAAACATCGTGGCCTTATTTTTTGGGCTGCTGGTCGCAGCGGTACCCATCACTTACCTCTGTACCACCACGAAGAAATTCTCATTTCATAACTTTTTGATTGTGGTCGGGTACATGATGATTCTGGGAGTTGTCATTGTGATCGCGCCGCTGCTCGGGCGCGGTTCCCAGATCCAATTGCGGGGCGATGCCATCGTTCGACCGAACGGGAAATATGGCAAGAGAACGGCCTACAAGGACATCGGATGCGTTTATCTTTATCGCGATTGTTTTTATTCATGGATCGATGGTGTGCTGGTGACCCATATTCATCAGAAAAATGCTGAAGGCCCGAACTTCGCGAGGTTTGAGATTGAGTTAAAGGATAAAAGTCCCCTGGCCAGGGTTATTTCCAGCCCGCTTCACTCTTTCACCGTGCCGGATGGTGTGAGCCTGGAATCGGTCCTGCAGATTCTGCGGGACAAGGGCGTCAAAGTTGTCGATGCGCCAGTTCAGTCATGAACCTGCGGAAATGACGAGCTGCCGTTCGGCTTCATCCAAGTCCCGCCACTTTCCGGCCGCGAGGTCGCCGAGTAAAAATTTACCGATGCGCACGCGCAGCAGGCGCAGGGTGGGATGACCGATGGCGGCGGTCATGCGGCGCACCTGGCGGTTTTTGCCTTCGACCAATTCCAAGCCTATCCAACAGTCGGGAACTGATTTCCGGAACCGGATGGGCGGGTCGCGGGGAGGAATCTGCGGTTGCGGATCCAGGAGCCATGCGCGGCACGGCAGGGCCTTGTGGCCCTGGATGGATACGCCGTGTTTCAATTTTTCCAGAGCGGTCGTCGCCGGAATGCGCTCGACCTGTGCCCAATACTCACGTTCGTGTGCGTGTCGTGGATGCAGCAGGCGCTCGTTGAGATAAGTTTCATCGCTCAAAAGCAACAGGCCTTCGGAATCGGCGTCCAATCGCCCAATGGGATATATATTTTTCGGGAAACCAAATTCCGCGAGCGGACGGTTGGGCGAGCCGTCCGGCGTGAATTGGGACAGGACGCCGTATGGTTTGTTGAAAGCGATCAGCATGCTGGCCCGAAATCATGGCTGCACTTCGAGGCGGTAAAAATAATATCGGTTAGTAAAGGGCGGCGACAACGTATAAGTCATTGTGCCGAAGGACGAGGACAAAAGAGGGGGAAAGGGGCGGTTGCCGCGATAAGGCGCAAAAGCGCAGAAGGAAAGAAACGACCTTCCAAATGCCCAACGTCCAAACTTCGTCCTGCGGAGCGGGACAGGAAGCAGCGCCCAGAGCCGGAAAGCTAACGCCGGTAGAGGGTGAAGGGGCGCTCGAACAGGGGCTGGCCGAGGCCGAAGGAACGGGGGAGTTTTTGGTAGAGGGCGTAATGCTCACGCTTGAGCCAGGCGGCGGTCCAATGGCGCATATACATGTAGAGGTGGTTGCGACCACGGTTGCCCGGGGCTTTGAGCAGCTTCTGGAAATGTTTGTGACGCGGGTACAGGTAATAGGCTTTGGCGGCGAGACGTTCGGCGAAATTGGCGGGCAAATCGGCTTTGAGGAAACGTTCGGCTTCCTGCACCACGCTTTCGGCGATGGCCTCGGGCATGAGCAGCGTGTCGCGTTCGAGGGCGGTGGGGAGGGAGGCAATCCAGGCGCGGTATTCGGGGCGAAGGGCGGCTGTGTCGGAACGACCAGCCGCAGCACTTGGATTGCGCGAGGAGCGGTCTGCTGTACCGGAAGACTTTTGGCACGGCGATGCGCTGCGGCTGGTGCTGCGCACACAGCCGCGGTCCGCCGAATTACGCGGTGGCTTCGACGAGGGCGATTTCTTCGGGCGTGAGGTTGTAGAGCTCATAGACCAATTGATCGATTTGGTGGTCGGTGGCGGTGACGGCGTTTTGCAGGACGGCTTTTTCTGATTCCAGTGTCGCGGCGCGCAGTTTGGGCATTAAGCCAAGCATTTTGTCCACCAGCGATACCAGTTTGTCGTGGCGCGATTTGTCGGCTCGATTCTTAAGATCGATCTTAGGAAATGGAAGCGAACGAGTTTCCTTGAGAACAATCTTTGGGAAGTCGTCTCGTTGCGCGATGTTCGATTTTTGAAGAAAGAACCAACTGAGGGCGCGGAAAAAGGGATTGAGAAAGTCGTCGCGGAGCTTGGCTTCGTTGTAATCAGTGGATTTGAGTTCGGCGAGACGTTTGCCGAAGGAATCAACGAGGCGGTTCAACTCTTTTTCAAAAGACTCAAACGTAGTGTCGTTCGGCATCGGGCGAAGTTTGCAGCATGTGGATGTAGTCGACAAGCGTGGGATTTGGCAGTGTCCTAATTTGCCTTCTTAGTCCCGCTGGCGCGGGAGAATAGCCCTCACCCGCGTCCCGCTGCGCGTGCCGCACCCTCTCCCGTTTCACGGGCGAGGGCATAGCGGCAAATTAGGATACTGCGTGGGATTTAGGACGGATGGAAAACGTGTCAGGTGCGGAGTGTCCAGGCGTCGGGCCGACTACGCATCGGGAGTATGGAATGGGTTGAGGGTTTCAAGTTGGGGCGGGAAGGGGGGAAAGGCTGAAGGCCGCTGAAAGCACTCCTGACATCGTGCGCTACAGAGTGAGGGCGGTGCGGCAGGGTTTCAGCTTTTTCCTATTTTATGTTGACAAAGTTTGACTATTGTGTAATAAGTAAATTGTTTTGCCGGGAAACCGGCGTTGTTCTTTGATATTAAAAAGTGAGGCGGGATGCGGGATGCGCGATGCATGATGGGGCGTAATGAAACCGTTACTGGTTTCAGTTTTCGCGTTTCGGGCGGGGGAGTAGATAGCGCCTAGTGACAATGAAGACAAAAATGACATAAATCACGCCCGCAAGCTGAATCGGGCTGAGCACAGATTCAGGTAAATTTGGGTGGATGAAGGTAAATCAAAGGGAGATTTTATTTTTATTTTTCGAGGTTTCGGGGTTCGGGTTTCGGGTTGGGGAGCGGCGCCGGGTGTGCCGACCTTTTTGGTGGGTAATTGGCTTCCGGAGCCCGCCACGAGTCAATGGCCGACTGAGAAAAGTAGAAGGCATACACGAATTACACGATTTGCCCCCTCGAAAAAGCCTTTAATACACGAATTACACGAAATACATGATTTTTTTGATAACAAAAATTTACCGGTCAATTGTGCCCGATACGCGTCCAGCCAGCGTGTTAAAAATAAGGAATCCTTTTTCCGGTCCATCCAAAATGGCCCAAAAGGCATTTAAGGCATTCTGAAACGCCCACAGATTCACTTTAAACCCGTTGACCGCTCAGTTACTATAGTGTCGTGATTGCTTTGCTTGATTATGGGTCCGGCAACCTGCGCAGCGTGCACAAAGCGCTACTGAAGGTGGGCGCGGACGTGCGCCTGGTGAAATCGCCGTCAGAGATCGGCGATGCGCACGGCATGGTGTTGCCCGGCGTGGGCGCGTTTGACGATTGCATCCACGCGATGCGCCAGCAGGGTTTGCTGGAGGCGGCGCAGAAATTTATCCAAAGCGACCGTCCGTTTCTCGGCATCTGTGTGGGGTACCAGGCGTTGTTTGAAGGGAGCGAAGAGTTCAACAGTTGCGCCGCCGGCCTGGAAGTTTTCAAAGGCAAGGTCGTTCGCTTTGCGGAGAAAAATGGATTGAAGATTCCCCAGATCGGGTGGAACCAGCTCGAGATCACGCGGAAGGATTGCCCTCTTTATCGTGGCATCAACGACGGCGATTATGTCTATTTCGTCCACAGTTTTTATCCCAAGCCGGTGGATGCCTCCATCGTGGCGACACGCACGAGTTACGGCGATTCTTTCGCTTCATCCATCTGGCGGGACAATGTGTTTGCGACGCAATTTCATCCGGAGAAAAGCCAGAAGGTGGGATTGCAGTTGTTGAAGAACTTTGTGGACCTCACGCGCAACTGACCATGCCGAGCGTTTTCATAAAGACTTACGGTTGCCAGATGAATGAGCGCGATAGCGAAGCCGTCGCCGCGCAACTCGTCGCCAAAGGTTACACGCTCGCGCCATCGGAACATGTCGCGGACGTGGTGCTCCTCAATACGTGCAGCGTGCGTGATTTCGCGGAACAAAAAGCCATCAGCAAAATGTCCAATGTCATCGGCGTGGCCCGCAAGGAACGGCCCGGACAGATCTTTGGCTTCATGGGTTGCATGGCGCAAAGCCGTGGCAAGGAATTGATCGATAAGTTGCCAGATGTGGATCTCGTCATCGGCACGCAAAAATTTCATCGCACGGCAGATTACCTGGACGACATCCTCAAAGGCCGCCGCGAGAAGATTGTGGACGTGGCGGAAGAGCAGGGGAGCGAGGCCACGATTCGCGAGCACGTCATCAATGGCAGCGCCAAAAAATCCGTGAGCGCGTTTGTGAGCATCATGCAGGGCTGCAATCAATATTGCACCTTTTGCATCGTGCCTTACACGCGCGGTGAAGAGCGCAGCCGGTCCATTGCGGGAATCGTGGAAGAATGCCGCGAACTCGTTTCACAGGGAGTGAAAGAAATCACACTGCTCGGCCAGATTGTGACGAGCTACGGCAAACGCGATATACCGCAGCTTGATGGCAAATCCGCCTTCGTCCAATTGCTCGACGAGGTTCACGCGATCGACGGGCTGGAGCGCATCCGGTTCACCTCGCCGCATCCCAAAGGCTACGGCGACGATTTGATCGAAGCCTATGCGCGCCTCCCAAAACTTGTTGAGAGCGCGCACATCCCCTTGCAGAGCGGCAGCGACCGCATGCTCAAACTCATGCACCGCGGTTACACGCGTGAACGATTTGTTGGTATCATCGAGAAGCTTCGCAAAGCCCGGCCGGGCATCGGCATCACCACTGATATTATCGTGGGTTTCCCCGGCGAAACTGAAGCTGATTTTGAAGAGACGTTGTCTCTATGTCGCGAAGTCGAATTCGATAACGCCTTCATCTTTAAATATTCCGAACGCAAAGATACGCCCGCCGCGGTGATGCCAGACCAGGTGCCACAACAGATCCGCGAGGAGCGTAACCATCGTTTGCTGGAATTGATCAATGACATCGGAGCGCGCAAGTATGCGACATACGTTGGCCGCCAGATGCAGATACTCGTCGAAGGTCCGAGTAAGAATAATGCGGCGCGGCTCTCCGGGCGCACGCGGTGCAATAAGATCGTCGTGTTCGAGGGCGGCGAACGTCATCGCGGCCAGTTGATGGATGTGAAGATCGCCCGCGCGGGACTGTTCACGCTCTATGGCGACCCAGCTATCATCGGGATGTGACGATTATTGTGTGGCTTGGGTTGCCGGTGCCGCTGCCGCTTTGGCTGCTTCTTCGGCATCGCTGCCCTTTTTGTTGCCATACGTGAGCAGCATCACCGCGCCAACCAGGATGACCAGCGCAAAACCGATCGCCTGGTGCGTGATGCGACGGCAGCCGCGCCATTCACGCAGGATGACACCCACCACGCTGCTGAACAGGACCAGCATCGTCATGTGGATGGCCCAACTCGTGAATTTGAAATTGCCCATATGCACATGGCCCAAGTTGTAGAAGAAGAATTGGCCGTACCAGAAACAGCCCGTCAGGATGGCCATGAAAATGTTCACTGGCAATGCGGCCTTCTCGGTCCCGGCAGGAAGTTCAATGATTTCACCGAGCGTTTTGTGTTTGTAGTGAAGGTAGAGGCAATAGATGGCGGTCGTCAAAAAGGCACCGGTGTTAGAAAAGATATAGACAACATTTCCGGCCCAGATGCCCGCGCCATGTGCGGTGGCTACGTCAGCGATCGGCTGCCCGGCTTCCAGCGAAAAACCATAGACCGCCGAGAGCACACCGGCGACGATAGAAATGACCAATCCCTTGGCCAGGGAAAAATCGCCGCGATTTTTTTGCGCCGTCAGGTCGTTCTCCTTCATGCGACCAGCGGCCCCGGTGATGGCGATGCCGATGAGGCCCACGACCATGCCGCCGATGACCCAGGTCGCGCCGGGTTTGCTGAGCGTGTCACCCAGAGTTCCTTTTACCAGCGGTGGAATCAAAGTGCCCAATACTGTCGAGAGGCCGATCGCGATGGCATAGGTCAGAGAAAATCCGATGTAACGGATCGCGATGCCGAAGGCCGTTCCACCCACACCGTAACCGATGCCCAATAGGAACGATTTGACCATGGCGTCGTGCGGCGCACTCCGCAGGACGTTCATGAGGTCGGGAATCGTCAGGTACGCGCCGATGATCGGCAGCAAAAACCAACATACCGCCGCCTGGGCCAGCCAATAGGTTTGCCAGGACCAGCCTTTGACGCGCTTTTGCGGCGTGTAACAGGCTGAGGCAAACATAGCGCCAATGGCATGCATGCCGACACCTAGCAGTGGATTCGCGGAAACGGGATTCATGGGTGCGCGGAGTATGCGACCTAAGCTGATTCGTTGGCAACGGGATTTGTCAGCGTGCCGATTTTCTCAATCTCGATGCTCACGGAATCGCCCGATTTCAACCACACTGGCGGTTTGCGCGCCATGCCGACGCCTTGGGGTGTGCCGGTCAAAATCACAGTGCCGGGAATCAGCGTGGTGCTGCCGCTCAAAAACTCGATGAGTGTGGGCACGTCAAAGATCATGTCGCCGGTGCTCGAATCCTGCATCGTATGGCCGTTAAGATACGTACGGATGTGCAGCGCGTTGGGATTGGGAATCTCATCGCGCGTCACGAGCACGGGGCCAAGCGGGCAGAACGTGTCAAAAGTTTTACCACGGCACCATTGACTACCACCGCGTTTGATCTGCCAATCGCGCGCACTGACGTCATTCGCGCATGTGTAGCCAAGAACGTAGTCCAACGCATGCTGGCGTGAGACATTCTTGCAGGTCTTGCCGATGACCACGGCGAGTTCGCATTCATAATCCACTTCTTCGCTTTTCAAGTGGTGAGGAATCAAAATCGGTTCGCCCGGATGTTGCAACGCGCCGGTGGACTTGAAGAACACGATGGGATATTCAGGAATCTTCGCCCCGGTTTCGACGGCGTGCTGTCGATAATTGAGCCCGATGCAGATTATATTCGTGGGCAAGACCGGCGCGAGCAGCTCGGCCACATCAGCCTTTTCACCGGTCACATGTGGATTGTGATAGATATCACCGCCGAGCTTGAGGGCTGAGCCATCATGTTGCTGGGCCGCATAACCGGCCTCACCGTGTCTGTTTTCGTAACGAATGATTTTCATTTTAAATCCTCCAACTTAGTTCCGCCGCGTTCACTTGAGACGTAGCAGGCTTCCACGAGTTGCATGGTCAGATAAGCGTCTTCCACGGACGATACCAATTCTTTGTCCTCGCCGCTCGCGAAGCGTTGCAGGTTCGACATCGTGCCGATGAATCCATCGGGGAACCATCCGCCGTTCAACGGCACATCCACCCATTTTTTCAACGAACGGGGGAACACTTCAAGTTTATCGGATCGCCCGCGCGGATAATCCATCAACAGGCCGAGCGTGGCAATAGTGCAACCCTCGGTGCCTTCGATGCGGAAGGAAGCGTCGATGTGCTTCGTGCCGAAAGAATGACAATGGTTCAGTGTAAGACAGCACCGCACCATGTCGCCGTAATCGAGAATGATGCTGGAGCGCGTATTGGCGAGTTTTGGAAACTTCGGATGCTTCACTGTTTTGGCATATGCCCTTTGCGGATTGCCGAGGAACGAGCGAATGAGGTCGAGATAATGGACGCTATGCAGCAAAATCTCCACGCGAGGTTCTTCCAGGAGAAATGGGAAGACGTCCCACGGCGTTTGCAGGTTCAGTCGCACTTCCACGTCCACAAGTTCACCCAGTTCACCGTGCTGGATCAAATCCCGCGCCGCCAGCATGAACGTGCTAAAACGAAGCTGGAAATTTACGGCGGCTTTCAGGCGTTTGCGGCGGCAAACGTCGCGGATGCGCGTCGCGCCTTCGAGCGTGCGGCCCATCGGCTTTTGAATGATGACGGCTGCGCCATCGGGCAACTGTTCCAATACTGATTCGTGGGCTTTAGGCGGCGTGGCCACGTCAAAGACAACACTGGGAACCGCCGCTGCTTCTGCGATGGAACGGAACACGCGTGGCAGGTTGAATTCTTGCGCGCGGGCCTCAGCAACTTTGATATCCAGGTCGTAAACGCCCGCGACTGGAAAGCCGGCCTTCTTATAAGCTGGCAAGTGTGCGTCGCGGACGATATCGCCGGAGCCGATGATGACGATCGGCTTTGGCTGCGCCGGGCGCGGCCAGCTCTGCGGAAGTGATTTTGGATCGAAGCCGCTCAAGGTTATTTGGTGGTGCGGTAAATCCGTTCCGCATTCTTCGCAAAAAGTTGTTCCTGATAGGACGGAGATTCTTTGGCGACGATCTCTTTTAGAATTGCAACCCATGCGCCCAATGACGAGGTGATGTTGCACACCGGCCAATCGCCGCCGAACATCACGCGATCCCAGCCAAAACATTCAATACAGTGTTCGACATATGGGCGAATCGCGCTGACCGTCACATTTTTAGGGTCACAATACGCAACGACGCCCGAAATCTTGCATGCGAGGTTCGGAAACTTCGCCAGGTCACGGATATGCTGCCTCCATGGGTCAATTGCGTTAGTCTTGATGTCCGGCACGCCGCAATGGTCGAGGATGAATTGCTGGTTCGGCAGTTTTTTGATGAGTTTGGCACCGATGGGCAATTGCCGGGCGAGCAGACAGAAATCAAATGTTAGGTTGTGCTTGCCAAGCAGTGCGAGATTTTTCGCGAACAATGGTGTTTGTGAAAGTTCATCAGGCACCACGTGCAGAATCCGCCGCAACCCTTTCAACTTTGGGTGCAAGACCGATTCCAGATAGGTCGGAAAACTTTCGTGTTCTGGACGACAATTGCCGAGCACGCCGACGATGCTGGATTGCGGATCGCCTGCCAGTTTCAGAAAGAACTCCGTCTCCGCTTTGATTTGTGGCTCAACTACGTCCACTTCCATGAACAAGGTTTCCGTGATGCCGGTACCGCGCGCAGCAACGTGATATTCTTCTACCCGGAAAGGTTTATGTGCCAACGCAGGAACATCCTTCGTCCAAGGATTGTTCAGTTTGTCTGGATAAATCAGGTGCTGGTGCGTGTCAATGATCTTCATAACCCAAATTCAGCTTTGATCTTGTCCGTATGCTGGCCCACGCGCGGCGCGCCGAGTGACGACTTGAAGTGGTGGCCATCAATCGTGATGGGGCAGCGCGTCGTCTTCATCGTCGGACCATCTTCGCGTTTGATTTCCATGACCCAATCCAGTTGTGCGAAGGCGGCGTGCTTGAACAGATCGCGCCAACTCAAAACTTCCGCGCACCAATAATCAGCGGGTATGAGACGGTCGAGCCAGTATTGCGTGGGATGCGTTTTCAGGTGCTCACGGATGAGCGCTTTGATCTCGTCGCGTTGGGTGAACCAGGAATCAGGATTTGTGTATGTCGCCAGCGCGGGCAATTCAAGCAGCCCGCCGAGCGTGATAACCGAACCCATCGCAAGGGCGAGAAAGCCGTCGGCAGTGGCATAGATGCCGTAAGGTGCGCCCAGGTAGGCATTGCCGTTATTGACGGAGCTGCGTTGTGGCAATTTTCCACCGTCGTTGAGGAACGTCGTGGTCAGTTCGAATTGCAAATCCAAGATGGATTCGAGCAGGCTGACTTCAACTTTTCCACCGTGTCCCGTAACGCCACGGCGCACGAGACACGCGAGAATGCCTTGCACTAGGTGAGTGCTGGCGGCGAGGTCACAAACGGAAAGGCCCATCGGCGTGGGCGGCCGGTCGGCATCGCCGCTCAACCATGCGAGGCCGCTACGGCTTTGCGCGAGTAAATCCTGACCTGGTAAATCTGCCCACGGACCGGTGGTGCCGTAACCGGTGACGATGCCATAGACGAGCTTGGGATTTATTTTTGCAACTGCATCGTAGCCGAGGCCAATACGATCCATCACGCCTGGCCGAAAATTCTGGATGAGCACATCCGCTTTCGCGACTAGCTTCTTCACCTGCGCCAGATGCTCGGGGTTCTTCAGGTCAGCCGCGAAACTTTGTTTGTTGCGGTTGATGGAATGGAAGAGCGTGCTGTCGCCATCAAGCTTCAGATTGGTGATGTAAAGCTGGCGGCAGATATCGCCCGTTCCGGGGCGCTCGATCTTGATGACGCGTGCGCCAAGGTCGGCCAGCCGTAATGCTGCGCTGGGGCCGGCCAGGAATTGCGAGAAATCGAGGACGAGCAGTCCATCAAGCGGTTTCATGTCAGAGAGTATGGCACGCTTCGACGAGCGCTTTCAATTTCGCGCGCGTGATGTCCAATGGCACATGGCCGAAACCGCATTCGCTCGTGAGCACGAGGCGTTCCCGTGGGAAATGTTTCAGCGCGGGCTCGACGCGTTTGCGGATGACTTCAGTTGTTTCGATACCGTCGCTGCGCTGGTCGATGACGCCGAGCGCGAGATCGCCTTTGAATTTCCATTTGTCCCACAAGGTCATCAAGTCGTAGCTCAGGGTACAGTGTTCCAGTGAGACTTCGTTGATCTTCACTTTGCTGAATGCCGGGACGAGGTCAGTGTATTTGGTGAAATACACGCGCTTGCGGCGCGGATTGCCGCCGCACACGTGGAGGCCCACACGCACTTTGGGGAGGGAATCGATGAGTTCGTTCAGGATCCCGGCGGCCCATTCGCTTTGTTCGGGCGCTTCGGTCCACATCGGTTCGTCGAACTGGATGAATTCACAACCAGCAGCGATGGCTTCACGCAACTCATCACCGAGAATCTTCGCATAGGCGCGGCAGAGCGATTGTTCGTCGGGATACAAATCAGGCCGCTCGTTCACGCTAAAGCGCGTGAGGACGTGTGGGCCGGTAACGGTTTGTTTCACCATGACGTTCTTGGGCGCGACAGAGCGGGCGATTTTCCAATTGTGCGCGAGGTTACAGCGGGGATTTTTGATCTCACCAACGACACGCGCGCATTCGATGCCAAAACCAGCGGTGCCGAACGTCTTCTTGGGCATGTTCTCCATCGAGATGCCGTCGAGACGCTTCTGGTAGAAGTAGTACATGTTCTCGCGGTAGCCCTCCCCATCGGTGATGACATCGAGGCCGAGATCGGCCTGGTCTTTGGCGGCCCAGCGGATGAGTTCATCCACTTCGGTTTGGTTGAGCGTGGGTTTCTTCAGTGTGTCCTCGACTTTGCCGGGACGCGGATAACTGCCGACAACGGTATTGCGGAATGGTTTCATAAATATTTTGGTCAAACTGGTTTGAGTCCGGCCGAAGCACGGGCTTCGTTGATATGTGCGCGCACACCTTCGGCTAGTGGGCGCGGTTTAAAGTTAATCTCTTTGTCCAGCCGCGCACTGCTCATGCGGTCGATCAGCGGTGTGGTGGGTTTGGATTCATCGAAAGTGATTTGCGCATCCGGCAGCCAATGGCGGACGATTTTAGCCAGCTCTGCCGCCGTGACGGCTTCGCCGCCGTTGTTGTAGGCGAAATGCGAGATTTGCGGATTTAGTGCGAGCCGGATGAGTTGCTCCGCGCAATCATCCACATAGATCCAGCAATCCCTCGTATGCGCAGGGAAGGGCAGGGTGACGGGCTTACCGAGCGCGGGCAGCGTGGCGAAATCCTCCGCCCACAGTACCGAGCCGCGTTTACGTCCGTAGCCGAATACGACCGGGGGACGCGTGCAGGCGATGCTGACGCCGTGCTTCTTCACATATTTTTGCGCGATGAATTCATCCAGCACTTTCATCATGCCGTAGGTGAAGAAATGTTCTGAAGGCGGCGCGAAATCATCTTCGAGCACATCGCGGTCGCCAAAAACTTTCTGCGAAGCGCCGTAGTAGGTCTCACTGCTGGTGAAAACGAGGCGCGCGAGTTTTTGCCGGACGGCGGTGTCGAACATATTAATCATGCCCATGATATTCACGCTGGCGCCGAGGTGCATGTTTGCCTCGACCTCCGCGCTCATCAGATACGCGAGATGAATGACATGCGTGATATCCGGGTGTTTCTGGAAAGCGGCTTTGATGGAATTGGCATCTGAGACGTCCAACGAGGCGAAGGTTGCGCCGGGCAGTTTGGCTTTGGCGGCGTCATCCACATGTAATTCACCGACGACGACAGGAATCTGTCGTTGCAAAAGATTGCGCACAACGCGCCATCCAATAAAGCCAGTGCCACCAGTTACAAGGAATTTCACCCCCGTGATGATTGGGAAAGCCATTTCGTTTGTAAAATCCAATCCAATACATAAACTGCCATCAGCGATGCCAAAATACTTTGAGGAATACGAAATCGGCACGGTGCGCGAGACCACCGGACGCACCATCACGGAGGCGGATATCGTTCTGCACGCTGGGCAGACCGGCGATTTTTACCCGCATCACATGGACGCGGAATGGTGCAAAACGCAGCCATTCAGGCAACGTATCGCGCACGGCACATTGATCTTTAGTGTCGCGGTGGGCATGACAGCGGGCGAAATCAATCCCGTTGCTTTCAGCTACGGCTATGACCGGCTGCGCTTCATCAAGCCGGTGTTCATCGGCGATACCATCAAGAGCCGTGTGACCATCAAGGAAAAGCGCGACCACAAGAAACCTGAGCATGGCGTGGTGGTCGAGGCGTTGGAGGTTTTCAATCAGCGCGGCGAGACGGTGTTGGCCTGCGAGCATTTGCTGTTGGTCGAGCGAAAGAAGGCATGACGATGAGTGCTTCCGGCCAGATTCGTGTCGTGCAGATTTTTATTTCGCCGGGACATAATTTTTACGGTCATAAAGGCAAGTCGCCCGGCGAACATCCCACTCACGAAGTAAAACAGGTTGAGTGTGTTGCGGGCAAAGGTCTGCGCGGGGATCGGTTCTTTGATTTCAAAGAAGACAGCATCAGCCAGGTCTCATTCATTTCGCAGGATGCCTTTGACAAAGTTTGTCGTGAACTGGGCGTCATGGGTAAAAATGCCGGGGTAACGCGGCGGAATGTAGTTATCAGAGGTGTGGAACTGAGTACTCTCGTAGGAAAGGAATTTGAGGTTCAGGGTATTCGCTTCCTGGGGACGGAAGAGTGCCGCCCGTGCCTGTGGATGAATCATGCCGTAGCGCCGGGAGCCGAAGCGGCGTTATGCGGCTGCGGCGGTTTGCGGGCCAAAATCCTTACGGATGGGATCCTTCGGGTGGATTGAATCATGCCTAAGAAATCAAAAGCGGTTAAACCGTCATTCGCGCCGCGGCTAAGGATACACGTCGGTGGAGAGATCGCGTTTGGGCCGGGCAAGGCGGAATTGCTGGCGTTGATCGCGGAGACTGGATCCATCGGCGATGCCGCGCGGCACATGGATATGTCTTATATGCGGGCGTGGAAACTGGTGCAGACCATGAACGGCTGCTTCAAAGAACCGCTCGTCGCCGCCATGCGGGGCGGGCAGGAGCGCGGCGGAGCGGAACTGACCCAGACGGGCCGCCGCGTGCTGGAATTTTATCAACAGATGGATGCCGGCGCTCTCAAGGGCGCTCAAGCCGGTTGGCGAAACCTGCAGAAGCTTCTCCGCGTTTAATCTTGGATGGTCGGATAAACAATGCCCGGCTTCCGTTATATTTGACAAAATATAACGGATATGGTGGATTACTCAGCGGATGGAAGTTGTTCCCCCAAAGAAATCAAGTTGTGCATTCACGCTCATTGAATTGCTGGTCGTGATAGCCATCATCGCGATTTTGGCCGCCCTGCTTTTGCCGTCCATGGCCAGCGCAAAAAACCGGTCGCGCACCACCCAGTGCGCCAACAATCTACACCAGTGGGGCATGGCTTACCGGATGTATGCGGACGATAACGATGATTATCTGCCCCGACGCGGCCAAGGGGTGCAGGTGCTGTTCCAGATCGACCGCCCGGATGACTGGTTCAACGCGCTCCCGCCTTATTTTTGCAGTGATACGTTCCAAACATTGGTTTTGAACGCGAAGAAGCCCATGACACACGACCAATCGGTTTTCATCTGCCCGACCGCCGATGACCCGGGCGAGACTTACTTTCTACCCTATTGCATGAACATGAATCTATGCCCGTGGTCACTGCCGCGGGCGACCAAATTTGGCGAAGTCATCCAGCCTGCCAATGTCGTAGCGATGGCGGACGCATCCGGGCCCTATGCGTCCACCTTTCCATCCACCAAGAGTTATAGCCCGGTGGCGCGGCACGCTGATCGGGTGAACGTGCTGTTTCTGGCCGGGCAGGTGGAATCATACGCCGGTTCATATTTGGGTTGCGGCGTTGGCGACCCGAAACACGATGACGTGCGTTGGCTGACCGGCACAGCCAGCGATGTGCAGGCCGTCATTTATTAGAAGAGTGAAAAAAAGATTGTCCATCCTATTGGCGACACTGCTGCTACTGACGGTTTCGTGCGGCGGAAAAGTGGAACCGCCAACAGACGCGCATGTGGTGCGTTGTGCTGTGATCGGCGGTATGACCATGACGGGATTGTGGCCGGAGATCGTGAAGATGTTTGAGGCGGAGAGCGGTTATCACGTTGAACTCGTCGTGACAGGCCCGCGTCCGGACCTGGACAAGGCCATGCGCGAGGGAAAAGTGGATCTGCTGACGATGCATTCCGGCGATATCACGACCGACCTGGTCGCCGATGGATTTGGCGTAAACATGCGTCCCTGGACGCGCAATGAATTGTGCATCGTGGGTCCACCGGACGACCCCGCGCACATCCGGGGCATGACGAATGGTGCGCTGGCCTTGTGCCAGATAGTCGCCGCCAAAGCCAGGTTCATTGATTTCCAGGGCATTGGCAGCCGGGAACTGGTCCATAACCTATGTAACCGTGCGGGCGTGGATACCAAGGGCGAATGGGTGATCAAAGACGACACCGTTTCCAAATGGAACATTTTGCAGTTCGCCCGTACCAACGATGCCTACGTAGTGGTCGGTTACATTCCCGCACGTTTTGCAAAAATGAACCCCAGCGGAATGGAAGTGCTTGTCAAAGACGACCCCCTGATGCGTCGCCCGTTTATTGTGATGGAGGCCAATCCCAAAAAAATTCACGGGGCGAATGCGGTTGGCGCGCGGGCATTGGCTGATTTTTTACTGTCGCCCAAAGTGCAGGATTTTTTGATCGAATTTGGCACCCAGACGAACGGCCCGGGTGCGTTGTTTTTTCCCGTGACCGAACTCTAATCAGATCCATAGCAACCCAAGAAAAACCAAACTATGAAACCTAAAAATAATTCCAAGCCAAAATTATTATTGTTGTGCGGCATTCTTTTAACGTCCCTGGCCTTGCGGGCGGACTCGTTGTTCACGATCACGAACACGACGGCGGACGCGTTTCTGGCGGCGGGCGTGCCGAGCACGAATTTCGGTGGCGCAGGCACATTGGCGATCGCCTCTGCATCGTCGCCCAAGGGCGAGCTGGACAGCGTCATCAAGTTCAACCTTGCCAGCACTGTCAGTTCGTTCAACACGACCTATGGGGTGGGTGGTTGGCACATCACCGGGTTGACGCTACGGTTATCCAGCAATTTCGGGACGGTTGGCGCCAATCCGCCGGGTGCTTTTTTCACGACCATCACCAATGGCCTGTTCGGGGTGGATTGGCTGGCGAATGACAGTTGGATGGAGGGGAATGGTAACGGAAATGGCGCGGCTGGTTTTCCGACGAACAATCTGGTGAGCTTTGATTCCATACCAAATTTGTTTTCGTTGGGTTCCAGCCAGGTGGGGACATTTGAGTATGCGCCACCGGGTACGGGTGTTTACACCAATTTTTCTTTGACGCTCGATAGCAGCCTGGTGGCTGATGCCATGACGGGTGGCGATGTGTCGCTCTATTTTTACGCAGGGGATAACCAGATCAGTTACCTGTTCAATTCGCGCACATTTGCATCGGGCAACCCCCAATTCATTGTGAGTGCGGTCCCGGAACCCACGGTGGTGAGCCTGGTTGTTGTAGCGGCAGGCGGCCTTCTCCTGCGTCGTAAGAAATTGTGAGAGTCGCATGGTTCATTTCGGTGGGGCTGATGGCCGGAACGGCTTCGGCCCAGGTCACGTACACGAACATAAGTGCGGCCGACGCATTTGTGGCGACGGGTTCGGCAAGTAACATTCTGGGCAGCGACCTCACCGGTAATAATTACGGTGGCGCGGGAAACCTGGTGATCGCGCCATCCAATTCATTAAAGGGAGAATTTCAGACCGTGATGCGGTTTGATGTTTCGGGTGCGACAAATCTTTTCAATTCGACGTATGGCACGAATAATTGGGTGATCAGTAGTGTAGCGCTCAGTTTTGCGAGTAACTTCGGCGGGGATGGCGAGCAACCCAATAACCCGATTTTCCCAAGAGTCAGCGGCGGTAATTTTGTCATCGAATGGCTGACGACGGATGATTGGGATGAGGGGACGGGAAATCCCAGTATCCCGTCGATGGATGGCATCACCTATAGTTCCTTGCCGGACCTGCTCACGAACTTGCACGAGGTGCTTTGCACGAACACGTATCTGCCACCGGGTGACAACATCCGGGTGGCGTGGCCCTTGCCGCTGAAATCCGGCTTCGTGTCGGACATCATCACTAACGGCCTCGTCACGTTCCGGTTTTATGCGGCGGACGCAGAGGTTGGCTACATGTTCAATTCATATAATTTCGGGCGCACCAATCAGCCAAAAATTTTGGTCACCGCGACGCAGTCGCCGCCGTTGAATATCATTTCGGGTGCTGTCTCCAGCAGCGGTAGTTTTCAATTGCTTGGTGTGGGCGCGGCAGAGGTGCAATACCAGGTATTGGCCGCCACTCATCTGGCACCTCCGCAGTGGCAGGGGCTGGGTTCGGCCACCGCGGATGGCTCTGGATTGATTCGTTTTGACGATTTCGATATCACTAACCGGCCGCAACGTTTTTATCGTCTTTCCCATTAAGATTGAATTATGAAAAACCAAACATTACTCATTGTTCTATTGCTGGCGGCATTCATTGCGCTTCCATTGCGTGCGGTTGAAGTCACGGTGTTCGCGGCGGCGAGCCTGACGGATTCATTGAAAGAAATCGGCGCGGCGTATGAAAAAACGTCAGGCGACAAAATTATTTTCAACTTTGGCGCGTCGAGCACCTTGGCGCGACAAATCGAAGCAGGCGCGCCTGCCGATATTTTCTTCTCCGCCGATGAAGCAAAAATGGACGGGCTGGCGGCGAAGGAGCTGATCGATGCCGGCACGCGTAAGAGCCGATTGGGCAATGCGCTGGTGGTGGTGGTGCCGAATGATAGTGCACTGGAGATTAAATCAGCGGGTAACCTGACGAATGATTCCATAAAGAAAATCGCGTTCGCCGACCCGAAGGCCGTTCCCGCTGGCGTTTATGGCAGGGCGTGGCTGACGAACATGCAGGTTTGGGCGGCAATTGAGCCCAAGGTGATACCCACGGAAAATGTCCGCGCGGCGCTCGCAGCGGTGGAATCAGGGAATGTCGAGGCAGGTGTGGTCTTCAAGACGGATGCAGGCATTTCGAAAAAAGTGAAGGTCGCGTATGAAGTTCCCGCCAAGGATGCGCCAAAGATCAGTTATCCGATGGCGTTGGTGAAAGATTCAAAGCAGGCGGATGCCGCGAAAAAGTTTTTAGATTATCTGGCCGCCGAAGAAGCTGGACAGGTCTTCCAGCGATTTGGCTTCATCTTGCTTGAATGACCGCCGAGGAATGGCAAATCGTCTGGTTCACCGCCTGGGTTTCGGCGCTGAGCACGCTGTTGATCTTGCCGTTCGGGCTGGCGCTGGCGTGGGCATTGGCGCGACGCGATTGGCCCGGAAAATCCATCGTGGAAACGCTGGTGTCGCTGCCACTGGTCATGCCACCGGTGGCGACGGGGTTGATCCTGCTTAAGGTTTTTGGACGGCGTGGCGGTATCGGTGGATTTCTCCACGACCATTTTAACTTTGACGTCGTCTTCACCTGGCGGGCGGTGGTGGTGGCGCTGAGCGTAATGTCCTTTCCCATGCTGGTCCTGTTTGCGCGCGTGGCCTTTGAGGAGGTGAATCCACGACTGGAACAGATCGCACGCACGCTGGGTGCCAGTCCGTTGCGTGTATTCTTCACGATAACCATGCCGCTGGCAGCGCGGGGAATCATCGCGGGAATGATTTTGGCAATTGCGCGTGCGTTGGGTGAATTCGGTGCGACCATCATGGTGGCGGGAAATATCCCAGGCAAAACGACCACGCTTTCACTGTCTATTTTTCAGAATGTGGAACTGGGCGAGGATAGCCATGCCTTCCGGCTGCTGGGCATATCCGTGGTGCTCGCGTTCGTCGCCGTGTGGAGCAGCCAGTTTCTTTTGCGGCGAAAGAGGAAGTTGCCATGAGCCTACTGTTGAAAAACATTTCGCTGCCGCTCGCCGACTTCGTGCTGGAGGTGGAAGCGGAGATGCGCGGGCGTGTCACCGTGGTTTTTGGGCCGTCGGGCGCGGGAAAGACATCGCTGCTGGATCTCGTAGCGGGATTACGCCGGGCAAAATCTGCATTCATCCAACTCAACGATCGTGTGCTGACGGATAAGGGCAAAAATATTTCGGTTCCGGTGCAGCAACGGGCCATCGGGTATGTGCCACAGGACCTCGCGCTATTTCCGCACCTGTCCGTGCGACAGAACCTGCTGTATGGGCGCAAAGCGGAAAGTAACGGAGAGGCCATTTCATTCGAGCGGGTTGCTGGAGTTTTGGAGATTGAATCGCTGGTTGACCGCAGCGTGACCAAGCTTTCCGGCGGCGAAAAGCAACGGGTGGCGCTGGCGCGTGCCTTATTGGCGTCGCCACGGCTGTTGTTGCTGGATGAACCGCTGGCGAGCCTGGATGCGCCCTTGAAGGCGAAAATCATTCCGTATCTGGGCCGCATCCGCGATGAGTTCAAGGTTCCCATGATATTTGTGACGCATGACCGCGCGGAGGCGATGACGCTGGCCGATGAGATGGTCGTATTGGTGGCGGGTAAAGTCATGCAAGCCGGGCGAGTGGCGGATGTTTTCAGCCGTCCGGCGAACGCAGAGGTCGCCAAATACGTGGGAATGGAGACGCTGCAGCCCGGACGCGTGACCAGCGTGAACGAAGGATTGGCCACAGTGGAGGCGGGAAGCGTGACGCTTACGGCAATGGCTCTGGAAAGTCCGTCGCGCGATGTATTCGTGTGTATCCGGGGCGAGGACGTGATTCTTCAGCGCGAAACGGGTGCGGGGAGCAGTGTGCGCAATCGGTTGGCGGCGCGGATCGTTTCGCTACGGCAGGAAGGTGCACTGGTGCGGGTGGAATTGGACGCGGGATTTCCATTGTTCGCGCTGGTGACGCGCCCGGCTGCTACAGAACTGGCTTTGCGCGAAGGCGATCCTATCACGGGGATGATCAAGACATCGGCCATCCACCTTGTGCCGCGTTAAAACTATTGCTAAGAAATTCACATGCGCGTGCTTTTTTTCGCCCAATTAAAAGATGCCACCGGCTGTGAGTCGGTCGAGCTCGCGCTATCGGGGCCGCTGGATGTGGAGAAGCTGTGGGTGGAATTGGTACGGCGGTTCCCGAAGCTGGCGGCGCATCGGGCGACTGTGCGGCTTTCGCGCAATTGGGAATATGCAGACGCACAGACGCAGTTTCTGGCTTCGGATGAGGTGGCCTTGATCCCACCAGTATCTGGCGGCTAAAAGAATTATTGCTCATGGAAATCGACATCCAACTCGTGCAAGAGCCTATCGCGGAGAAGATTTCCCTGCCGAAGTCGGTGGGCGCTCATGGGGCATGGATCGAGTTCCGGGGCGTGGTTCGCGGCGAAGAGAAGGGTGACCGGATTTCTGCGCTGGAGTACGAGGCGTATCCGGAGATGGCACAGCTGGAAATCCGGAGACTGCTTGCGGAGCTTTCCGGGAGCCATCAATGCCTCGCGGCCAAGGTCATCCATCGCACTGGGATCATTCCGGTCGGGGACACGGCCATTTATGTCGGCATCGCGTCGACGCATCGGGCTGAAGGAATTGCGCTGCTCGCCAAATTCATGGACCGGCTGAAGCAGGATGTGCCGATATGGAAGCGGAGGGGATTGGTTGAAAGTGTTGCGGTGTCGAATCGCGGAAGCGGCGGGCAGGGGACTGCACGGCTGGCGATGCGTTCATTGGATGAAGCGCGCGAGGAAATCAGTGCGCGATGCCAAACACGGTCTGCGGTGCAGGTTTCGTTGAACGAAGCGATCGGGCGCGTGTTGCGGGAGGAAGTGCGCGCGACGGGGGATTTGCCATCGAGCGATCGTTCGACGCGGGATGGTTTCGCGTTGCTGCAGGATGATGCGTCGGAGGTTTTCCAAGTTGTGGATACGATTCACGCGGCGGATTGGAAGCCGCGAGGACTTAAGACTGGCGAAGCGGTGCGAATCGCCACTGGCGCGGCGTTGCCAGGCGATGGCCTGCGTGTCGTGATGCAGGAGCATGTGGAACGCACGGGTGACGAAATCCGCATCACGAAGCACGAGAGTGAATTGAACATCCGCAAACGCGGCGAAGATATGCGCGTGGGACAATCGCTGGTGCGCGAGGGCGTGCGATTGGATGCGGGGACGCTGGCGTTGTTGGCGACGGTGGGTTGTGCGAAGCCGCTGGTGAGCCCGCGACTGCGGGCGGTGCATTACACGACGGGCGATGAGATTGTGGCGGCGGACCAGGCGCCGAAGCCGGGGCAGATTCGCGATAGTAATTCGATTTTGATCCGCGGCTTGCTCGATGGGTTTGGTTGTGACGTGCATCATGAACATCTGCCGGAAGATTTTGAGCGCGCGAAAGCGCACATCGGTAATCCGCATGCTGTGACTGGCAGGGCGGATGTGGTGTTGGTGTCCGGCGGTGCGAGCGTGGGCGACAAGGATTTCACCCGGCCATTGCTGGAATGGCTGGGCTTTGAGGTTGTTTTCAACCAGGTGAATGTGCGTCCGGGGCGTCCGCTCATCTTTGGCGTGGACGGGTCACGTACGGCATTTGGCATCCCGGGAAATCCACTGTCGCACTTTGTGTGTTTTCATGCGTTCATTGCGGAAGCGGTGATGAAAATGACTGGCGCAAAGTCGAAGCCGTTTTCCAATGGAGCTTTGGCGACGAAACTGGACGATGCCTCAAATCCGCGCGAAACTCTTTGGCCGGCGCGGCTGGATGCGGCAGGATTACATCCATTGGTGTGGGCCAGCTCCGGTGATATCACGTGTCTGGTTGAGACGAACGCGTTGATACGGGTTCCGGCCAACACTGGCTCGATCAAAGCCGGTACGGCGGTTGATTATTTGTCGACGAATTTTTAGAGCACGAATGAAACAAGCCAAGAAATTTTCGCACCTGAACGCGGCGGGCGAGGCTCGCATGGTGAATGTGGGCGCCAAGCCGGTGCAGCGGCGCATCGCAACGGCGGAGGGGAAACTGGTTTGCGCGCCCGCGACCATCCGCGCCTTGAAACGGAATGCGCTGCCCAAGGGCGATGTGTTGACGGTGGCGCAAGTGGCGGGGATCCAGGCGGCGAAGCGCACGAGTGAATTGATTCCGCTGTGCCATCCGCTCGGATTGAACCATGTGGAGATCAATTTCAAAGTGCGCCCGGCAGCGATTGAAATCGTTTGTGTGGCGGAAACGTCGAGTCAGACGGGCGTGGAGATGGAGGCGTTGACGGGTGTGTGCGTGGCTGCGCTGACGCTGTATGACATGTGCAAGGCGGTGGATAAGAAGATGCGCATCGAGGGCGTGCGCGTCGTGAAGAAGGTCAAAGAATGAAGATTGGACGCATCACCATCAGCGACCGCGCATCGGCGGGCATTTACGAAGACCTCGGCGGGCCGGAGATTGAGAAAGTGTTGGGTGAATATTTTCCGGGCGCGAAATATCAGAGCGCCATCGTGCCGGATGAAGTGAAAATAATCTCTGAGACATTGATAGCATTTGCGGATGAGGTTCGGTGCGATCTGATTGTGACGACGGGTGGGACGGGGATTTCTGTTCGCGATGTGACGCCGGAGGCGACGCGAGCGGTGTTGGAAAAGGAATTGCCGGGGTTCACTGAGATCATGCGGGTGCAATCGTTCGCCAAAGTGAAGACGGCGATCCTGTCGCGCGCGGTGGCGGGCACGCGGGGGGCGACATTGATCGTGAATTTGCCGGGGAGGCCGACGGCGGTGCGTGAGTGCCTGGAGTTGCTGGCACCGGCGATACGCGAGGGTGTGGCGCACCTGCGCGGGGAAGACCCGCATGGAAAATAGGAAATAGAATGAGAAGGCAGGATTTGTATTTGGTGTTATGGAATACATCGCGGAAGCTGGTGGTTATTGGACGCTGGCTTCCCCCTCACCCCGGCCCTCTCCCTCAGGGAGAGGGGGGATCGTTCGCAGTGGGTGGCGCGTTGGGAAGGCATAGCCAGTCCAGGGGTTCAAGTGCGATCGAAAATAGTGTGATTGAAAGTAGTTGATAGTTGACCTGAAATGGTTGATAGAAAAAGAGCGAGGCATGGATTCATTTGGCCGCAAAGTTGATTATCTGCGCATATCGGTCACCGACCGGTGCAACGAGCGTTGTCTTTATTGCATGCCCGAGGGCTACAAGGGCTGGGAGCGCAACTCTGACCATCTCACAGCGGAGGAAATCATCCGGGTCGTGCGCGTCGCGGCTGGACTGGGTTTTAGAAAATTCCGGCTGACGGGCGGTGAACCCCTCGTGCGCGCGGACCTGCCGGAGATTGTGCGCGGCATGAAAGCGATTCCCGGCGTGGAAGTCATCGGGCTTTCGACGAACGGAACGCGGCTGGCCTCACAGGCGAAAATTTTAAAGGAAGCCGGATTGAGCACGGCGAACCTCAGCCTCGATGCGCTTGACCCCGCAGTCTATCGGCGCGTCACGGGTGGCGACCTGGCGAGCGTGCTGGCGGGAATCCGCGCGGCGGTCGAAGCGGGTTTTGAATATGTGAAGTTGAACTGCGTGCTGATGCGCGGAGTGAATGAAAGCGAACTCTGGCCGCTGGTGCTGTTCGCCGCGGAACATCAATTGGCTTTGCGGTTCATTGAATTGATGCCGTTGAGCCGGACGGATGTGTTGAGCGAAAAGAATTTCCTGCCGGTGGGCGAGGTGATGGAGCACCTGCGCGCGCGTGATAACCTGATTCCGCAACCCGACCGGCGCATCGGACATGGCCCGGCGAAGTATTATCTGCTGGAGCGCACGGGGGCGCTGGTGGGCTTCATCGGGGCGCTGACCAACCTGCATTTCTGTGAGGCGTGCAACAAGATGCGGCTGACGGCGGACGGCAAGATACGCCCGTGCCTGGGCGACCATGGCGAACTCGACCTGCGGACGGCGTTGCGCTCCGGCAAAGGCGACAGAGCGGTGCATGAAATTTTCACGGAAGCACTGCGGGTCAAGCCGTTGGAGCATCAATTCCGCAATTCTTACCAGCCGCAAAGGCCGATGACTGCGATCGGCGGGTAGGGTGTAGATCCAAAATAAGCGAACGCCATTGCGAAGCGTGCCACGTTACCTGTAGCGCAGAATTTTATTCTGCTGTATCGCGGATTTTCAATCCGCACATCATCTAATCCATGGTTGTCTTAGGTTTTATCGGACCCTCCGCCGAGTGCAACTCGGCGATACGGCAGATTAAAAATCTGCGCTACGTCACGGAAGGCGCCCGCCGGCACAATCCGCATTTTAAGACACGGCATGATAAAACAAGGTTGAACTTCCGGCGTGCCGCTGGTTATTGTTCGCGTATGCGACGGCTATCCATTTTTTCCCTGCTGACGGTTTTTTGCCTGGGCGGCTTTTCCGCCAGCGCGGCGACGGGCAAAGTGGTCAAGATGCTGCCGTTTTTTCTCGACCAAAAAGGGGAGCACATGGATGGGGCGAACCTTTATGCTCGCGACACCTACCAGGTGAAGTTGCGGGAGCATCCGGAATTGCGCTCGGGGATACTTTTTGACGTGCAATGGAAAGTGCACGGAACGCCTAATGCACCCCTGAAGATCAAGATCGAGCTGCGCGGCGGGCAGAAAGACGGCGCACCGCAGGAATTGACATTGCAGACGGACGCGCATCCCGGACACTGGTTCAGCACATGGACATCCATCTCGCTGCTCGGCGATGATTATAAAAAATTCGGCGAACTCAGCGCATGGCGGGTGACCTTGTGGGAGGGTGACACGATGATCGGCGAACAGAAATCATTCCTATGGTGAGTCGCATTGTCCGTCGCATTTTGTTAGCCGCGGTCCTCGCGTGGCTTCCGTTTTCGCAACTTCAGGCGAAAGAGCTGTCGGATTATCACGTCGGCGACACCGTTGACGCCGATATCGTCGCGCCGGAAAAGTTTCTCCTCGTCAACGAGCAGGGGACTGATGCGTTGCGACAGCGGGAAACTGCGCGCATGCCGATGGTGGCACGTTATTACCCGGGAGCCGCCGATGAGGCGGAAGCCGCCTTGCGCAAGTCGTTCACTGATGCGCGAAACAATTTCCTGAATTTGGTCGAGACACAATTTCACCGGCAGTTGCCCAATAAAAATGTAACCGATGATTTTCTCCAACAGATCATCGGTTATCCCGGCCAGGACAAATCGTTTCCCCTGAATCTCACGCTGGCGGGGTTATGGGCGCGCGGCGAATCGGACGAGGCTTTCTTGAACGGGCTTGCCAGCCGGCTGCATGAAGCCATGAAACAATACATCCTGCCGGCGCAGGTTCCCGATGGCTGGAAGACTGGAAGTGGGGCACGGCTCATCGCGCTGACCAATGCGGACATGGTGCCAACGCCGCAGATGGTCGAGGAAAAAGGTTTCACGGTCACAAGGTCCAACATCGTTTCCTTCACGCGCGTGCGGACTGATTTCCGCGCGACGTTTGACGAGGAAGACCATGCCTGGGCGAATTATGCGGTCGAGTTCTTGAAGGAGAATTGCGCGCCGGATGTGAAATTGACGGAAGCGGTGCGCGCCTACCGTACGGCGGCTATCCAGATGGGCGATACGTACCAAGCCGGGCAGGTCGTGGTGAAACGCGGCACGGTGGTGACCGCGAAAAATTTGGCAGCCATCCAGAAGGTGAACGAACTGAGCGCTCCCAAAGTCGCGCCGGTGGTGCAAAAACCGGTGGCGGCTCCTGTAACTCCGGTTGCGCCGCCAGCGCCAGTGCCGATTCCTGCAGTGGTGGCACCTAACAACAATGGTCCTTTGTGGTTTGCCCTGGGCGCGGTTTCGTTGCTAGCCGTTATCGCGCTGGGGCTGGTCTGGAGAGTTCGACGTCGCGCGGCCGTTTCTCTTTTGCCCGTGCAATTGGGCCTGGGTGAAGGTGTTTTGAGCGCGCCACCAGCCGGGGCCGGACGCGACTTCCGGGAGGTGCTCGCGCCGCACCTGGCGCGGTTGCTGACCAACAAACTGGTGCGCAAGCTCCTGGCCCAACGCGCGGACTTGATGCTGATGCAGCAGCAGGTGGCGATGGAGATCGCGGAATTGGAAAAACGTTTGGAGCAGGTACACGCGCCGTTGCAGGAACGGCTGAGCGCTTACGAAAAGCGGATCCATGAGCTGGAAGCGCAACTGGCCGTGCAAACGGAGCAGAACAAAGAACTGATCAAGGCCAAGATCGAGGGTGTGAAACAGCAGATGGAAAATGCCCGGGCCAAAAACCGGCTGAAGTTTAATTGAAGAGTGATTGGTTAAATAAGGGGGCGGGGTTGTGGATTTCAATGGATGTGAGCGCAGGAGCCGAAGAAAGAAATAGGGGCTAAGGTTTTAGCGATTGATCGTGAGTTCAAATTGGTGACCCTTCACATAAAACACATCAATAGTCATTTCCGCCCCCTTTCTATCCCATTTCAAGAGGAACTTCTGACGCTTGGCGGGCTCCGCGACATGATTGAAACCGGCGCTGCAGGAATGCTGAAGCGCCCAGGTGCTTTTTTGCGGGAGCGCCTCCGCCCACCAGCAAAATCAGGATTCAAGGAGTGAGCGGTTTTATGACTTTGATCCGATAGAACCGATTGGGTGCGTTGGTATCCGTGAAAGCCGCGGTGGTGGTTGCACCGGCTGACGGGGTAATTTGGGCCAAACCGCTGTCGCTCCAGTTGGTCGTTCTCAAATCCAGGTTTTTCTGAATGTAATAATACCGCGTGGAAACGCTGTTCCACGCCAGGCTTGCGTTGGTGCCTCCCGGGGTGAAGTGCGTGGCAGTGATGCGCAGGACGCTGTTGACATTGGTCGGGTTGGTGCCAGCTGCGTAATCCTGTGCGATGGACATGCGCTTGCCGGTCGGATCGGCATTGGCGGCGATATTGGTGGTGCCAAAATAACTCAGCAGCCAGGGGATCGGCAGGCCATTGGGTGCCAACGGGCCGGCATAGAGTGAGTCCGTCTTCACGGAGGCGACGGAATTGCTTAGGGAAATCCAACCGCAGTTGGCGCTCCAGGCGTAGCCGCTCAACTGGCCATTAAGCATGTTCACTTTGGGCTGGCCATACGTTTGCTCAAAAGTGATCCAGCCGACATTGGCACTCCAGGCGTAGCCGGTCAAATTGCCCAGGCCATCGTTATTCACGCCGTAGTCCGTGGCGGAATTGTTTTGATAATAAATGCCGTTGGCGGGAGCGCCGTTGCCCAGGTTGACCCAGCCAACGTTCGCCGAATAAACATAGCCGGACAAGGTGTAATCGCCCGCCAAAGCGCCATCATTGGTATCAGCCAGCCAATCCAGCCAGCCAACATTCGCACCGAAGGCATAACGATCAGACCCATCAATGGTCGAACCGGCCCCGGCCCGCAAAACTAAGACTCCAGCCAAGCAAATGAGAACAAGCGTCTTCATAATCGGAGCCGATTGACTCATTTGGAAATGTTCGCCCAGGGACTGGTGGATGACGCCGCAGTGCCGATCGGGCCTACGTCGTTGTTGCCTCCACCGCTTGGCGAGTAATTGCTAGGGCTGTTTCCTACCACGCTGTTCTTGATGATGACATTATTTGTGCCCGTGCTGAAGTCAAATTCAATGCCGTAGCCCGAGGCGTGCCCGGTTATATGGTTGTCTTCAATCCGGTTGTTGGGGCCTTCGAGCAGAATGCCGCAACAAGTAGAGGAGAAAGATGTGTTGTTGCCAAAGAACGTGTTTCTCAAAATTTGTGATCCGCTCCCAAGCGCTAAAATCCCCAAATTTCCATTGTTTTGAATCGAACAATCAGAAATAACGTAGCCATTGCCGGCCACGATACCGCTTCCACTGTTCCCGGTAATCGCCAGATTCTCCAGGATCACACTCTGAGGAATAAAAGAGGCGTTTAACGAGACGCCGTCGTGACCCCAGCCGGCGATCGTGCCATTGCGAATGATGATATTGGTATGAGTCCCAAAAATGTAAATACCGTGGTTGGACCCGGTCCCACCTTGTATGGTAAAGCCATTAAGATCCACCGTGACATTATCGCTCGCGATCCAAATCCCATAAGGATTGCCGGCGCTGGCACCCGTTAGATTGGTCGTGAGATAATAAGAACCCTGATTGCCGATGAAATATTCTTCATACGGGATCGGCGTGCGTGGTTCGATTTGGTCGAGCGACTTCATCGTTGGCGCCGGGGCGCCCGGCGGGGTTAGATTGCCTTGTGAAAAGGCATGGATCGAGGTTACCAGGAGGCCGCATACGACCAGCAGCCCGATGATTGATGAGGAGCTTCTTTTCATAGTATGTGTGTTGATGTGTTAGTGTTTTTGTTGTTTACGCGAGCCGGGAAGATGGAGGCACGACCAGTTCACGCCTCAATCACGCAACGGCTTGCCTTTACCGGGACACTTTCGGCTTCGCTTCTTTTACGGGGTGAGTCTCGATTCTGTCCGGTGAGCCGAAATTGCCTGGTTCGAGTCGGATATCAGCCCAGGCCAAAAATCTGTGATGGCTTTTGGCTTGTGAAAAACTCCTCCCCGAACGTCACGATTGAACGCCTGCTTCCAGGATTCAGCAAGCGCTAAATTGTGGCTCCCTGCATGCGATAAGTGTCATGCTGCCCACGTTGTAGCTGTCGGAATTCTTCTCGGTGGCGCTTAACACGCCGATGTTGGAGTTGATCGCGGATGGCTGATTGAAAACAGGTGAGTGGGTCTGTGAGTGTTTGGATTGTATGCAGGGAACGTACTAAGGGTTGGGATTGCTTGCGGTTCGTTTCTTGCGCTCCTGCCGAGCTTGAAATGGTTTTGGGTCGGGTGAACCTGTCGCTATGGGCTACTATCTGACCGCTGCTCCGCAGCTGAAAAGGAGGTGTGATAATGTGTTTGACAAATTTTGACTTTTGTGGGATGAGTGAATTGTTTTGCCGAGAAATCGGTGCTGTTCTTTGATAAGTTTGTGGCTGGTTAAATGAGTTAAATCAGTGATTGGTTAAAGGGGTGGAAAGTGTATCAGGTGTGTGGGTCATGTGTCTGGTGAAAATATGCAGGATGGAATGGGAAACTGCCGGATTTTGGCCAAAAGCCTTAGCTGGCTGTTTTTTTTGGAACTAACACAGAATCAGTCAGTTAGGTAAAACTGGTCTCAGGCAGCACCAGACAGCTCCAGCCAGCTAAAGGATGAATCATTGCAGAAGTGTTCCGCCTTCGCCGGGCTACGGCGCGACAACAGATGTCGGGTTGGCACGGGCATTCCGTTGGCGCGGCCTAAAACGCGGGCAAGGCTGCCCGCGCTCCTAAAGCGGAGATTGGGCCAATGTGGCTTGCCAAGCCCGCCACCAGACAGCTGCCCATAAGAGTTGTTCGCTGAAGCGAACTGTGGCCAAACTGCTTTGAGTGTGACCACGTGGAACGTAGCGAGCGTGTGACGGGTGACAATGGTGGGAATTAGTCAGAGCCTCGTCACCTCGTCTCCGACAATATGGGGAACGCCACGTGAAACCTGGTAAACCTCGCCGCACCATGAGTTTGGTTTTCGGCGGACGTCTGAAGACGGAACTCCAAACATCCGAAATCTGACTGGTTCCGAGTGTTTTGAGTTATTTTAAGAAAAAACATGGGGGGGTAGGCTGCAAGGCTGAAGGCTAAATGAAGAAGTGGGAAAAGAGAATGTGGGAAGGGATTGCACCGCTTGAACGCGGGCTAAAACGCGGACAAGGCTGTCCGCGCTCCTAAAGCAGGGTAGATTCAGGCCAATTCAAACCGGTCGAGAGGGAAGGGTTGCGGAAAGGCCGGCGCGGGACGCACCGCCCGACCCGCGAGACGCGGGTGCTACACGATAGCTTGGTGCCTCAAACTGATCCAGCTGATTCAAACTACGTGTGAAATGACAGGTGACGCGTGAAGCGGGGTGCGCCCCGACCGGGCGCGGACATCGCAGCGCGATGTCCTAAGTGTGGGTGCCGTTTTCCTGGGCGTGGAGGGCTTGTTCGTAACACTGCAAGGCTTCGTCGAAGCGTTCGAGCCGGTTGAATACGCCGCCTTTGTAGAGATAAGCGATGGTCACTGAACTGTCGGCGGCGATGGCTTTGTCGTAACACTCAATGGCTTCGTTCAATTTGCGGAGACGTTCAAGGGCAACGCCTTTTTTCACCAGCGCATCAGTATTGTTCTGGTCGATGCCGATGACCTCGTCAAAGCAGGCGATGGCTTCTTCGTTCTTATCCAGGTTCAGCAGCGACTGGCCTTTGCCGAGGAGCAGGGTGATCTTGGCGGTCGTTTCGGAAATCAGTTGCGGAGCCTGACCGGAAATCTCAGTGGGCGGCGCGCTGGAAACTGTTACTGGTGTGGAGTTCTCCAGTTGCAGGATGCGCTTTTCCAAACGGTCGATGACGCTTAACAGGCGTTGGGCGGATTCGATCGGGCCACCGGAGCCGGGTTCAAAAGCCTGCATCTCCCAACCGGTCGCGGCGTGGCCGGGAGAAGTGGTGGCAAGCGTGATCTCGGTGAGGCGCGTCATGCCGCGCCACTGAAAATATGCGGTCAGGACCATCGCGAACAGTCCAAGGACGGCAAAGGAACCGGCGACGATGAGGATGATGCGATTGCTGCTCTGCATGGATTGCAGATCCTGGGCGCGCTGGTCGGTCATGGCTTTTTGCATCTGCTGGAGGCGGTCGGTCAGATCGCGGGAACTGCGTGCGGCGGCGACTTCGGCATCCTGCTGGTTCCTCTCCAGTTCCAATTGCGTGGCGTGAAGCTGAGCCTGCACTTCCAGATAGGCACGCATGGCGTCCGAATCCGTGACGCTATTGGTCTGTGCTGCGGGCGCAGGCGCCTCCTCTTTGACGATAGGATAAGCGAACGTAGTGGTAGCTTGCGCGCACAAAAGGAAAAGTGAAAATACTAGAAAACTTTTTACAAAACGTGGTTTCATTGTCGCTCTTTTAGGTCGAGCGCAGATTGCGTGGTTGCGCGCGGCTTGTCAAGAAACGCGAGGATGAAGTTATTGGAAAGTTGTTCAATTGCTTTCTAAATCAGTCCCGCTTACGCGGGAGAGAATTTAGCTCGCCCTCACCCCGGCCCTAGGCGTTGTTGGCTTTTGCACAGTTCTTCAGAAGATGGGAGGTATGAGAAGGTTATGTCAATCTCGCCGTCGCCGATGACGACCTTTTCAATCAGGCTTTCGGCGATCTTCCGCTTCTCGTCAACCGGCATTTTGGGCCACCGGTCATACAGGGTGCTGGCCTCATGGAGCACGTCATCGGCTGAAAGCTTGTTCACCCGCAGGAAGTCCACCTCGGCTTGGAGCTTGGGCAGTTCGGCCATAAGCTGGTTTAGCTGCTGCTCGGCTGGCTTATAGAACTCCCCGAAGCCCTGGGCGGTAATCTGGCCGTCCAGATACAGCCGGTGGGTCTGCTTCATCTCATCCTTCACCTTTTGGATTTCCCGCTGGTGGGTGTCGAGCAAGGAAGATTTTTCCGCTAGATTGCGGTCGGCGGACTGCAAATGGCCGGCAATCCGTGCGGGTTCAGTGAAAAACGCCTTCAATTCCTGATGAATCACCGACTCCAAATCGGCAATCCCAATTTTGTTGCAGCAACCTCGGCATATGTATTTGGGGCTTCCTGCCCGGACATACATTTTCTTGCCACAACTGCATTGGGCTAGGCCGCTGAACAGGTGAACCGGCAGCTTGCCGGGTTTTTTCCACGATTTAAGCTGTTCCTCGATGATTTGGTTCACCTGATCCCACAATTCGACGGAGATGATGGATTCACACTCGATTCTGCCCCATTCGCTCTCCGGCTTCATTTCCGTCTTCCATGAGCCTTCAAGCTGGCGGTAGCGGTTGAAGACGTAGACGCCCTTAGCGCTGGATTCCTCCAGGATGCGCAAGACGGTCGTATCGCGCCACACAGAGCCTTGGCGGGTGCGGTAGCCAGCTTCATTGAGCAGTTTGGCGACGTGTCCCTTGCGCCGATGCTCCAAAAAGAGTTCGTAGGCTTTGCGGCGGATGGCGGCTTCCTCGGGCTTCACAACCAATTTGCGGTCTTTCCACTGGAACCCATACGGTGAACTGCCATTGATGGATTTGCCGAGCTTGGCGCGGGTGAGGACAGATGCGTTCACGCGCTCAACGATTTCCTCACGTTCCCATTGGGCGAACACGCCAAGCAAGTGGAAGAACATCCGGCCTCCCGCGGTGCTGGTATCAATTGCCTCACTGAGTGAAATCAGGTCGGCACTGTGCTTCCTGAAAAAATCGGAGAAATCTTCAAGCTCGCGCCGGTTGCGGGAGAGACGGGCCAATTTGGAAAAGACGAGGCCGGAGATGTGGCCGCGCTCAATGTCCTTCATCATGCGCTTGCTCTGCTCGTTGCCCATGACGCCTTTGCCGGTCTGTCCGCTCAGGTCGTAGACCTCTTTCACATCCCATCCCTTGCTCTTGGCATAGGAACGGGCACGTTCCAAATGATGCTCCGGGCTTTCGCCCTGTGCCTGATCTTCGGTCGAAACCCGAATCCAGATGCCAACGGGTTTGTTCAGAAAACTATTGTCCTTCATAGCACGATTTCATATCAAAAATCACCCATCGATGGCAAGAAAAAAGTATGGTAATCTTGCTAACTTGTGGCAGATTCGGCGCGTGGCAAAACAACAGATGTATTCCGAACCAGAACTGGCGGCGCTTGCGAAAAAGTTCCGCGAAAAATCCGGCAAGTCTAAGGCGCAACTTGCCCGCGAATTGAAGATCACCAGGCCAACCATGCAAGACGTGGAGGAACATCCCGAACGAAATTTGACTAAGCTCCGTCGCCGAATCATCGAAATGCACTCACCCTATAGCGTCACCGGCCCATTGTATCTGCTCAAACGCAAATGACCTACCGACTGCGCGTCATTGCCTCGGCCAAAAGCTGCGCTCCTTTTCGGTTTTACCATATCTCGGGCAATTCATATCCTGGGCGAGGATTAGCTTCTTGGACGACATCAACTTCTACTTCAGCCAGTCCTAGATAGCGAATAGCTCTGAACCGGTGATTGCCCTCAATTACCTGATTGAACTGGTTTACCTTGATTGGCCAAGCATCTGGTTTATCAAGCCAAGTCTCTTTGGTGCGAATCAATTCCGCAGTTCGTTCGTTGTGGAATTCCTGCATTAGGCGATCCATTTCAGCGGGGTCTTGAGTTTTATTTCTGATCTCAACCTTAACGTCGTTGTAGTCTCGATCCATGTTCTTCTTGCTGAATCTTCTTTCTTCGATGGCCTTCTGAATTCCCAGTCGAGTCGGGTCAACCCTCTCGCCTCTCCGAGCATAACCGTATGGTGATTGCTTTAATGTGCTTACTTTGACCTTCGGCATATATACAAAATGGTTGCGAAACCTAGCGTTTCCTTTTCATCGTCTCAGCCATGACACGGATGGCGGCGTCTTGTTTCGCTTTGCGCTCCTCTGCGGTAAGCGCAGGCGCATGGCGACGCACCTTGAAACCTTTGGTGACGTGCTCCGCACTGTCCGGTGCTTCAATTGGCGGCTCGGCCACTTTTGCCAGCTTCGGTAATTCGGCAATGAATTCATCCGGCGTGTGGTAGGCAACTTTGGCCGAGGCTTCCGGGCCAAGCCCGGCCTGAACGGCGGCGGCGATTGCCTTCAATCGGTCGGCACCAGATGCCAGTACCACAATCCTTTCAAATCCTCCTGCCAGGCATTTCTTCACGTTATCGAATTCATGGTCAATCGTGGTGGTGATGGCGATTTCAACGGCAATGGCGATGTTGCCCTTCCTCAAAACAAGGTCGGCAGCTTCGTTGGAATCCTTGGCAAGCTGGCTTTCCACCCTTGCCAAAAACCCTAACTTTTCAGCCTCACCCTGAATCCGGGCCTGAATAGTCTTGTGCAACGACCCTCCCCGGCCAAGATCACGCGGCGGCTCTGGGACAACGGGAGACTTTGGAACTTCCGGCGCGGGTGGAACGACAGGCGGTGTGGAAGTAACAGGTTCTTTTTCCGAAACCGTCATGTTCGGAACTTCGGAATGCTTCGGCGGTTCCGCAGTTTTCGGAACGATTGGCTTGGGTGGGCTAGCTGGAGTATGAGGCGTCGGTTCTCGCAATTTCGCCAGCATTGCTTCGACCTCGGCTCTTGGTGTGCCATACTTCGCCCTTGATGCCTCTATGACTGTCTGTCGCCATGCTGCGGCCATTGCGTTCGATTCTTCGGGCAACGGAATGGACAGGTTGAAATCAAAATCGCTGCGTTCAATTCTGGCAATGGCTTGGCCGACTTCGAGGTTCTTCAAATCCTTGGCTTCAAAGGACGAAAAGCCCTCGGCCAATTTCTTGGCGTCTTCGTCGCCAACACGGAAGACGATCCGGGTAAATGGGTGAGACATGACCGCGCTGGCAACGTCTGAATTGCGCTGCAACTGATGTAACTCGTGATGGGCGAGCGTCAAGCCGATGCGGTACTTCCGTGCGCCTGACAAAATTTCAGCCATCGAAGGAGTGATGTAGTTATGAAATTCATCGGCATAAATCCAAAAGTCACGCCTTGCCGCGACCTGCTTGGCCTGCCGACTCATCGCCAACTGCTGGAACTTGGACACGAGCAAAGTGCCCAGGAGATGGGAATTTTCTTTCCCCAAAAGTCCCTCGGGCAATTTGGCGAGGAAGATTCTGCTGTTGTCGGTGATGTCAGCGAAGTCCAGGCGATTCTCCGGTTGCGATACCATGTAGCGGATCGGTTTCTGAGCGAGGAATGTGTCGAGCCGGGTGATGATCGAACCGATGGATTTGTTCCCGACCAACTGCGGGAATGCCTTTTGCCAGTAATACACCACATCGGCATCCTGAACTGATTTCAAAAACTCGGTGCGGAAACCCGGCTCAATCAGAAAACGGCGCAAGTCGGCAAGCGTGCCGCGTCGGTTGCTTTCCAAGAACGCCAAGATTGCATTCTGGAACACACTGCCCATTTGGTCACCCCATGACGTGGACAAGCGGTATGCTGGATGGGTATGAGTTCAACAGCGGCGACCGTATTCCCATCGGGTGGCATACACTCTCTCTTGCCATCCCAAAGGCAGAATCCTTTTCCACGAATCTGTTCATCTGGTACGGCTGGCGCAATCTAGGACAGATCCCATTGAAACGGGCGATAGGCACGCTGGCGATACAGGCCAATCCGCCCGCGCCACTGCTCACCATCAGCGGCCCGGAATATTCAGCGACGCTAACGAATTCTCCGGGCGTCACGGTATCCGTTCCCACGGATGATTACACCGTCAGCGTGCAATACACCCATTGGGATGACTCTCAAACCTTGACTGTGGCACCGAATGACACGGCGCGGCGGACATTTGACCCGCATTTTGGATCGCTGCAACTGTCCTGCAACCGCAGCAATGCGTCCTTTCAATTGTTTGCAGGACAAGATCGTTTTATCGAGGGCGGCGAGTTTCCGGCCATCATCGCGGATTTGCCGGAAGGGAATTACCAACTGGTGGCGCGGCATCACAACAACCGGCTGGATAAGACAGTTCAGGTGCAACGGGGCATCGCGAACAGCTTTGAGATTGAATTTGCCTATGGGTCAGTGGTTTTAAAATCCGAACCATCGGGCGCGACGGTATCGAGCGAGGACCGCGAATGGGGAACGACGCCACTTATGCTATCAGAGCTATTCCCCGGAAATCATCAATTCACATTCCGCCGCAACGGTTATGAGCCAGTGACGGTGAATCTGGAGGTCACGGCCAATGAAATCGCCGCCGTCGCTACCAATCTGGTCAATATCAATTACAAGAACACCATGGCGTCGGCCCGCGCCTATTTCGCAGCCGGAAATTATGACCGCGTGCTGGACACACTCAGTGATCTGCCGGCCGAGAATGCCAACGATGCAGAAGTCATCACGCTGCGGAATGAAGCATCAGGCCAGAATCACCTTCGCCATGCCGTCGAATTGGGCACGAAGGGCGATTACATCAGCGGCGTCACAGAACTTGAATTTGCAGTGCAATTGCTGCCTGACAACGAGCAGGCAAAGCAACTATTGGCTGATTTCAAAACGCATGTGCCGGAACAAATCGAGCGGCAACGTCAGGAACGACTGGAACGCCCCAAAAAGCTATTGGATCAGGTAGTGGCCAGAACGCCGGACGCCAATCTATTTGAAAGTCACGAACTGACGACAGGGAAGCCGGTCAAGGAGGCTGAGACGGCGATTGCCAAATCACTTGGGGGCCTGTTCTATTCTTATAAAATCACTCAGGAAATAAACCCGTCGCCGGAGACGTTTGTTTTGCAGGGGGAAACACTGTTCATCGGCGGGACACGGCACTGCATCATTGTCGGAGGCCAGACCACAGACAGCGAAACCAAAATCTATTTCGTTGTGCTGGAATATAAAACGCATCATCGAATCACTTTTGAAGGAGGACTAACTGACTATGAGGAACACATACCAATCCACGCATCACGAATGGAAATGACGGAGAAACTAAAAGCACAGATTATTGAAGGAGTTAAAGCCGTCACGGATCGAATCACTGCGCAGTTGGAAAATCACTAAGAATATCCAACAATTCGTCTGCGGTTATGCTCTTGCAACTACCATGACGTTTTGCCTATGGTTTTGTATGCCAGCTTTTAACTTCAACAGCAAACGGGTTTGGTCGCCTTCTCCATACATGCCGGTCACTAGCGGTTGGGAGCGAGCCGGGGTCTACAATGACCGACCCAATAGGCGGCCGGGTTTATCGGTAACCATTGTGCGCCACAAGGGGGCATCCAATCTAACCCTAAAACCATTCCCGCATGACTGGCAATTATTTATGGTGACCGGCGATCTCGAAATTGCAGGCGAAAAAATGAAAGCCTTGGATCAATGTGTTATAGCGGCTGGTGAGGAAATAAGCGGCCACACTTCAACTGGCTGTGAGTATCTCGTGATCGGTCACGGATAGTTCAACGGTTTATTTTTTTATAATTTGATAACCAGTGAACCGGCACTGCACGTTGCCGTTTATTGTATTATCATCTACCACTTTCTTGAAATATTTACCGAACTGGCTGGATTCGGAAATATCAACATTATCTTTGTAACAAAGCATTGATATAAGCAGAGCCGCTTGCGGATTGTTAGGCTCTACCAAGTTTCTATTGAATTCAGAGACCAAGGATGTCTTCGTCACCTGGTATTTATCCATTGGTAATGTGCTAATTGTGTTATGCGCATCAATTACACAGTCGAGATATGGCTTGGCCGTTTCTTTCCATAGCTGCGAAAAAACTGACCTCGGTTCGTCGAACGCAACATAGAGCGGCACGTGCCGGGGTAGTTTTTCTAGCAGATTGGCAAATTCGTCTCTCTCGATAAGATATACGACATGGATGCACAATATCGCGTCCACCGAAAATAAACGATCTGGGTAGGCTTGGATGGCTTCCTTTAGATTGCCAGCATATAACTCTATTTGAATGCTTCGATTTATCTGTTGAATATCTTCCTTAGCTGCCTCCAGCGTGGGTTTGTAGGGTTCAATCAAAAAGACGGAAGCGACAGTTTTTTTAAGCTCAAGGTGTTTAGTGAGAATTTCCCCGATGACCTTTCCATCCCCACAACCAATGTCTGTTAATTTCAGCGCATCCTTTTTGGGCCAATGGGTTTGAGAAAAAACCCAATTGGCAATGACTGTGTTTTCGTGGGAGGCCCGCCGAAAAGCCATCCATGCATTCGGGTAGTCTTTATGGGGCCAATTTATCGGGTTGGAAGGTTTCATGTTGGTTCGATTTTGAATGGCGTGTAGTTCACACCGACATCAAATGTGTCAACGCCCTCTTTTCGTTTCAACCAACGAACCACTATGATTGTGAATGGAAGGGCCAAAACTTCATAAAGGGATTTTAGGATATACCCTGATAGCGCAATCGCGATAAGATCATGAAACGGGAATATACCGGCAAACGCTAGAAAGTTGAAAACAACGGAGTCTGCTGCTTGCCCTACAAGCGTGGAAGCTACTGCCCGCAACCAAAAATGCTTTCCCGCTGTCTTTATTTTCAACTTTGAGAGAACGAACGAGTTCAAAAACTCTCCAATTAAATATGCAACAAAGGAGCTTGCGGCAATTCGTGGAACGAACCCAAATAATTTGGCGAAACCCTCCTGATCCTTCCAAAAAGGAGCCGCTGGCAGCAAGGTCGCGAGCCAAAAAAACAGACTCATGCCTGCTAAGCAAAAAAACCCCCACCAGATGACGGATCTTGTTTTTGAGTATCCATAAACCTCTGTTAGCGTATCACCAAAGATATATGCAATTGGAAAACAAATGATCCCAGCGGGCAGAGTGAATCCTGCAAATGCAATTATTTTGACTGCGATCGCATTTGAGATCAACAGCGTGGCGACGAATATCATCGCCATCGCGTGAAAAACTCTCATGCCTGGAGGTGGCGAGTCGTTTTGCGCGGTATCGAGTTTTGTAGGCTGGTTCATATTTCTATTTTGGCTTTTTTCCAATCCATTATTTTGCATCCCGTTTTGATAACTTTAGTCAGTTTATGTCTGAAGGGGCGAAAAACGAAATTGTGCCAATTTGCAAGCGACTCATCGTCAAACTTCATGATGCTCACTTGGTTGTTTGGGTGGAAGCAAAAAGAATAAGCGGACGCTGACGATCCTTCGTCTGGGTTGAATACTACCATAGGACTGCCGCACATAAAAGACGGCACCGTCCAGACACACAGAAAACCATCCGTTGCTAGTTTTTGAAGCCGTCTTCCCGCTTCAGTTCTTTCCAATGGCTCGCCGGTAGGATTTTTCTCCGTTGTTATTGATTCGCGCAGTCCACGCCAAAAAGCTTTTGCCACCTCCTCATTCGGCAAACAAAAGGTATAACGGACTTTAGGAGGTTCACTGGGGGCCGACGCATACAGGTGCAAATTCCGTGTGAGAAGTTCTCGGATTGATTTTGCACCGTACCGTTCGCCCTGTTCTTCGAGCGTGCGATACGTGATAATAAACTGAACCCTCGCCTTTTCAGCATCAACCAACATTTCATGGAAAACACTTTCGGCATCAAAAAGATTCAATCCCTTTTTCTTGTTGTTATGAAATTTAATCGCGTTGGCAACACGGACACGCCACGCTGTTTTAATTTCCGGCGGTGCACTCATTTCCGAAAGCCTGGAATCAACGGCATGCAAAATCACATCCTGTAATTGGGACGGGCAGGAACGATCCCCCCGAAACACCTGCATCAAGAATCCATATAACCCGCTTTTTTTCCCCTCATAGGGATTAGGCGTAAGCGTATCACTCGGCAATTTTACAATCTTATCGGCTAAAGTATTTCCGTTTTTAAAAAGCGCAAAACCGTCTGGCGCGTGCTCTTGAGTGAGAATTTTTACAATTGAATCTTCCATACGAAATCAAAAAGACCTGCAATTTTTAAAAATACTACGCCGAATGTCAACTAATAATGCTTAAAGTTTCCACAAAACTGAGCAACAACGCTCATGAAAATATGAGCAAAAACGCTCACAAATAGCAAAATAGAATCGTAATGCAGATTGACCGATTGTGGAATGCTGCTAATCTCGTGTTGCGTAAAGAAAAAACGCCCGCTCATGCGTTGCCGATGGGAATCAGACAAACGTATGAGCGGGTCGGGCGCCCCGGAGGGCACCGTCAAAACATTAACATTGATGGCCCTCCTTCGCAACAACTTGCGAAAAACCCCGCCCGGATTTGCGCATACACATATGCATAAAAACCGAAAGAAATCAAAGCCGCATCTGACCAAAACCCAAGCCCTTTTTTACGTTTGGGCAGGGTTGATGACCGCTGCAATCCTCTATCTGCTCGTCCCCAAATGGTGGGCGGGCCTTTTTGGGATATTGCACGGTCTGGTCGGATACCGTTGCGTTTAAGCGTGTTTAGTACGCCATAGTGCTCCAATACCTGTTCTATGGTGATTCGGTCGCGTATAGCCCCGAAATCAACAAATGGGCGTTTTTCTTTTGCCATAGGGAGTTCCTTTCAAGGTTCAAGGCGATTCGGGAATCGAATCGCAACTAATCGGGAATGGTAACATCCGGCAGTGCCGGGGTGGTGTGGATAAACTATCGAACCAGGAAAATCATCTACCTAAGAAATATCGGTAGTGTCCAGTTGGTTGACAAAATCGAAAATCGTTGAAAAAGTGGGCTATGGCTGAGCCAAAAATCAAAACGTTGCAAGCACGGTTTGGGTTTGCAGACACAGACCTGAAAAAACCTCTGCATGACGAAATGATCAAATGGCTTGATGCCAATATGGAAGATATTTTGATGGTTGTATTTTCCTTGTCAGCCCGCCCAAAGGGGTTTCGGACCAAGTGGGAGCCATTAGTTCGGATGACAGAAGATGGAGGGCAATTTATTGGTTTTGCGGATTTGATGGCTTATCAAGGTGCGGACTACCGGCCCATTTTATTCGAAGCCAAAACGGTAATTGATTCTCTCGGAGAATTATTCCGACAGTTACGGTTATACCGTGCTGGATATGTTGCGGGATGGCATGTCTCGGAATTGAGATTTGTGGTTGTGTGTCCAGACGATTCCAACGCCAACATTATTAGAGAGCAGGGATTCGAATTCCTCAAATACGATCCCAAAATGAGCTTCCCGCCGTGCATCTGATCTAAATCACGTTCCGAACAAAGTCACACAGGGATTGTGAACCGGCTGCCACGGCAAGGTGAACAAATCTTCTCCGCTCAAATCGTTTGCATCGAGAAAAAGAAATAGGCCGTGACCGCGTTTCAGTGAACGGGCGGCGTTTCGCATGGTGGCAATTCTTTCTGGGTTGCTTACGACCGTGAGAACACGGAAACGATTCCAGGCAAAACGATCCCGATGGATGTTCTGCGTCCATGTCGCTTCGTAGGCCAGCAATTTCCGGTAAAAGCTGCTCTGGCTCAAATCCGCCCGCATAACCGGCATGGTGCCTCGGTCGGCTTCGAGGAAAAACCATGACTGCTGCTTCCGGCCGGTTTTGTCCGTGAATTCCAACCCAAACACTCGGTCAGGGACCACGCCGCATTTTATGCGGTTGCCGATGGTCACGCTCCATCGTATCGGGCGCAACGCTCCGGGTTCTGGTAAAAGCAGCCGGACATCGGGCCGGTGGCGGCAAGCAACTTCGACCGCAACCATCACCTCGGAGATCAATAGGATGTGTTTGAGGAATAGTTTGCCGACACGATTCTTGGTGGGCCAGTCCAACTGGTGATAGGGAAGTGCCAGACTGCGTTTCAACACTGCCGCGCCTTTGTTGCCCTGGCCATAGACCATGCGCCGTGAACCGCTTTGATAGTAGTCAATTTGGGAGCGCGGACGTTCCAGATAGCCGTGGTGGTAAAGGCGCTGCAACCGTCGCAAGGTCTGCTGCCGACTGCCGGGGGACAGCGCAACGAGATGATCCGAGCGCAAAAAACGGTGGCGATGGACGTGTTTGAGGATTTCCCGGTCACGGTCAGTGAGCCGCAGAGATTTTACTGCTGATGACCGTTGGAAACGGGGAAGCCGCAATGAGCACATTGGCTCATTTTAGCACGCCATCTATTTTGAGTGCGTTTTGGCTATACGCTCTGCCTGATGCAACACTGAGGACAATTCAATTTTCAGGGCATGACAAATTCTTAGCAGGGTGTCGAGAGAAGGATTTCGCTGATCATGTTCAACCAGGCTGATCATCCCCTGCGACAACCCTGACATTTCAGCCAGTCGCGTCATGGAGACTTTCTGCCGCTCTCGTTCCTGTCGCAATAAATCTACAACCTGCGAACTCACCGATTCCCGGTAACTGGTCTTTGCCACGGTTCAGGTTTACCAGAGAAAATATTTGACAGATGACATTACAATAGTAATAGTTGGGTATGTTCTTGAAACGACTTGGCCCCGATCCTCACGCTAACGGCGCAAAGAGCGTGGGCGGTGAAGGGTGTCCCGATATTTGGGAACTTGATAATGGCGACTTCGCCATTATCGGCATCGACATGACAGATGCAGCCATTGCCAAGCTGCCGCCGACTGCCGGGTGTGGGCGGGATGAGCGTATCGTGCGCGTACCGCGCAATGTGTTGGTGAACGCCAAGCGCGACATTCCCGACCGCCTATAATTCTGTGGTAGAATGCCCGGCATGGGCATTGGGAATTGGCTCGCTAATAACTCATTCAATCTTCTAAGTGCTGTCGGCATCATTGGCAGTTTGTGGTTCACGGCTATATCTCTGCGTTCGGAAACCAAGACCCGGCGCATCGCCAATCTTCTGACGATCACAGCCAACCATCGTGAGGTCTGGAAAACATTTGTAGATAATAAAGACTTGGCTCGGGTCCTCGACCCGTCGGCGGACACAGTTAAACAGCCGGTCACGGATGCGGAACGCATGTTCGTAACTTTTGTCACGTTTCAAATGAGCAGCACATTCTATGCGATGAATGATCGGTTGGTGGTACAAGTAGAGGGGTTGCGCCGGGACATTGCTAAATTCTTCTCAAAACCGATTCCGGGGGAGGTGTGGGGCAAGATCAAAGCCCTGCAAAATGACGATTTTGTTGCCTTCGTGGAAGCCTGCCGGAATCGGAAGTAGATCCAGTCACGATGAAACCATTGCTGGGGGATGGGAAAAATAAACTTGACGGTAAGTTAAAGCTAAGTTAAATGACTAGTGTTTGAACGCATCTGGCATCAGAAAACTGCGCGAACAACTTGGCCTTAACCAAGTTGAGTTCGCTCAGCTTGCCGGAGTCCATCCGATTACGGTGAGCAAATGGGAGCGGGGTGAAGCTACTCCTTCGGCATATCAGAACGCTCTTTTTGAGCAGTTTCGCGAAGGGGCGCGTAGTCAAATTGTGCGGGAAACGCTCAAAGGTATTTTGGTTAGTGCAGGGGTGATCCTCGCCCTTGCCCTCCTGCTTAGTCATCTGATGAAAAAGAAATAATTTTATGAACACCATTACAAATATAGTTGTTGGCGATGTGTTAACCCGCCCAAAAGCTCTCGGTATCGCGACTCACTTTGGCGTTGTGATTGCCCCCAATGCAGTCCTTCAAAACACACCGGAAAGAGGGGAGCACCTTACCACAGTGCAGGATTTTTCCGCTGGCAAACCGATTACGGTGCATCGTACTGGTGTACATCCATCAATCGTAGTTGCCCGCGCTCACAACGCTCTCGCCAACCCTCAAAAATACGATCTGATTCAAAATAATTGCGAGCATACGACCACGAAGATAGTTCAAGGAATTGCTAAAAGTTCTCAAATAGCGTTTTTTCTAACTTTAGCTGTGTTGGGCGGTGCGGTGTTTCTTGCATCTAAAAAGAGCTAACTGCGGTGAAGCTGGTTCAGCCGCGCTTCCACCTTTGCGCGTGGCTCAGCAAATTTCTGCCGTGAGTTTTTGACGTGAGCAACGGCCCGGCCGGTTTTGTTTTCCATTGGCGACAGGGTAACGCCTTTGAACGGCTGCTGGTTCGTGCCGTTCTCCAAAATTTTGCTGAACACACCAAACCTTTCCAAGTCAACGAATTGCTGTGCGATAAACGTGTTGGCAAATTCCTTCTGCAACGCCTCGGCGTCGGTATTTCCGATGCGGAACGAAAACAGTGTGCCCACATTGCCGAATACAGCCTGTCGGATGGGAAGTGGAATTTGGTCCACATACTGATGTGAGAGCACCAAGCACAACCTATATTTTCTGGCCTCGGCCAAGATCGCGGCAAAACTGTCCGTGGTGAAATTCTGGAATTCATCAATGAACAGGTAAAAGTCCCGGCGTTCGTCCTCCGGCTGGCCGGCGCGGCGCATGGCCGCCAGTTGAAATTGGGTGGTGAGCAGCGAGCCAAGCAGGTTCGCCTTATCGGGGCCGATTTTTCCTTTGGACAGATTCGCAATAAACAACCATTGGTTGTCCATGATGACGGGGAAGCTGACCTTGCATTTGACCTGACCCAAAATGTTCCGAATGACGGGGTTCAGCAAAAATTGGCCGAGTTTGTTCTGAATCGGCGCGATGGCCTCGCGGCGGAACCGTTCGTCGTAACCGGCGAACCCGAAGGCAATTATTGTAACACGGCTCGAACGACCTTGTTACTAATTTATTGGCGCACGTATCTCGTCTATCTTTACGGGTGACAATTCAGCCATCGTGGGTATTTTTGCGCATTCTCTTTACCACATGATGTGGCGGAGAAAAATAACTTTATGAGCGTCGATTACAGGCCGCAGCAGTCGTTTCAACACACCCTTAAAGAGATTGCGGTCAACCGACAAGACCCGTGCGAGCTTGTCCGCGAGTTGATTTCCAATGCCTATGACGCGAAAGCAACGGAGATTATCGTGATGCCATACCTGCAAAAGAAGGGATTGATCTTCTTCGACAATGGCGTTGGTCTTTCTGAAAGCGAAGGCGACAAAAAGAACGGCGTCGTTCCCTACGTCGCATTTTTTTCCATCGGCAAAACTACTAAGACCAAAGGAAGCGGGATAGGCTATAAGTGTCAGGGTTCAAAACTGTGCTTTGCATCTTCACGTGTTACGGTCATCACCCGTTGTGCCGGCGAACAGGAATGGCGGATGAAACAAATTGAAAATCCAAAGCAGTCGCTTAACGAAAATTATGACCTGACGCCAGTTCGAACCGCTGAACCTTGGGCCGCGCTGGCTGACCAGATAATTTCAGAACCGGATGATCGCTCAGTTGCGCTTTTGGAAATTCTTTCGAAGGCGTTTTTTGAGAAAGATTTCAAACAGGGAACACTGATTATAATTGATGGATTTGACGTTCAAGATTACGGCAAATATTTCTCGGTGGGCAGTCCAGATACATCATACCTCTACAACTATGTGCGGTTTGTGAGCGCACATGGTGATGTGAGGCAATTTCTTCCAGCAGAGTCCGGGTTCACCAGCGTTGACACCACCAGTGTCATCTCGAATAGAAAAAGCAAACCTGCGAATTTGCGTATCCTGACTGATCCTGCTGCTGGCGTATGGAAATTAGAAGTTGTCCCGCATGGATACCCTTATCTGCCGGTCAAGCCGGAAGATGAGAAACTTGTTTCGCCAAGCACCGTGAATCGTCTCCGGGACGGTCGGTTCTGTGCTCGCTACGCCACTGTGTTTGACCACGAGGGCCAGAAGTTTAGCATCATTATCGCCGTGGACGGAAAGCGAAGGACGTTGGACGGCTATAACCAGCTTGGCAGACAACGGCAGTCTGGATGTGGAATTCCACTTTCAAGCCAACGCGGTGTATTTCTAACATCGCATGGTGTGAGAGTGTGTTCGTATAACGAAGTTTTTAGAGAGGACGCCTTGGTGGGCTTCGATGTGCTGGCAGACAACACGGAGCACCACCTTGTTTTCATTGATGGACCATTTGAATTGGTCACGAACAGGAATTCCCCCGCCCCCGACTCCCTGAAGCTATTGAAGGAAGCTGCTTTTTTGGACAAGGTCAAAGCCTTCTTGAATGAAATAATCACCAAGCGTCCCAGAGGAACCATCTTGCGTGAATTGGTAGAACGCCTTGGCCAAGAGCGAACCCATGAACGGGAGGACCAATATCACAAAATCATGGCAAAGGTTAAAGACAGTCTTCCCGGAAGAAGTATGTTCCAGGTCGATGCCGAAGGTGTGAAAGGTAAATGGTTCATTGAGCCAGCAGTTGGTGAGGAAAACATGGTGGGAGCATTTTTCACGCTCTTTGCCCATCTCGTGCCAGCCAACAGCCCGGCCATTGCTTACTGGAATCGTCCATTGACGTTTTCGGCATATGGAATCGACGCTGTTTCCTGCACAGACGAGAAGAACATGAAAGATTCATTCCAATATCTGGAATACAAGCACACGTTTTCTGCTGATATTGAATTCAACCATCCATTTTCGATAACCAACGAAATCGTTTGTTGGGATTATGCCGCCCCTGTGATCGGGACAAATGTTCAGGACAGCTACAATTACGTTGCCCAAATTAAGGCGATCCTGAACGTAGAAGACAAACCGGTGGGTTTTACGCTGGGCGATATTCGATTGAAAAGTGGAATGCAGGCGATTGGACACGAGATCCGCGTCCTGTCGTTGCGTCGCTTGTTAGCCGCCACATTTAAGATTAACCATAGAGACGCAATAGCTGTCAAAGCTTAGGAATCGCGGCGGCGCTTTTTCCTCACTGTCATTTATTCGCCGGGAGCGAAGTCGTCATAATCGTAATATTCGTCAGTGTAGTCGTCCCCCCACGTGTCGTCGGCTAAAGGACGTTAGGACTGACTGCCCGACTTCGCGATTTTTGGTGAGTGCCGAATGGTTAATGATGGTCGAACCCGATAGCCGTAGGAAAAAGCGCGAAGTCGGGCGGTAGCCGACGATACGTGGGGAACACGTTATGGCTCAATCAAGCCAAAAAGCGGATACGCGCCGGGAATTTACCCCTACATATCATGTATGTAGGGGTAAATGTTGACCTTGGCTAAAGGACACCGGGCCTGAAATTTGACCGGATTTCATCCGTCATGGTAGGATGCGACCATGAAAGGAGGAACCTACACAGTCAAAATCGAGCCATGCGAAGAAGGCGGTTTTTGGGCCTATTTTCCGGCATTGCCGGGCTGTCATACCCAGGGAGAAACCATCGAAGAAGTTCTGGCGATGGCCAAAGACGCGCTGGCGGGTTATCTGGAATGCCTGTATTCCCACGGCGATCCAATTCCGGTCGAAAAAATCACGTCTAAAAGGACTAAGATTGAGTTTCCGCTAAGCGTCCCAGCCTAATGACGCGGTTGCCGACGCTGAACGCCCGTAAAATCATCCAAGCCTTGCAACGGGCCGGTTTTTTGATTCATCGTCAAACAGGAGGCCATTGCATCCTCCGCAACCCTCTAACGCGCACAACAACTGAAGTGCCTATGCATGGGAAGGATGTTAAGCGAAGTCTGATGAAGGAAATAATTCGGCAAGCCAGATTGACCGAAGATCAATTTCGCGAACTTTTGTAATCAGCAGGGAATGGCTCAACAGAGCCGTATTTTCACGTCGCACAATCTAACTTTTGCGACATGCCTCAAAAAAATGGCTCAACGAAGCCATGGTTTTGGATTTTATTTTTGGAAAATTTTTCGTGTGGTCCTCGTCTTTTCACCCGATCAATTTTTGTCGCGGTGCGCCGTTCCTGTTCCCGATCAAAAACCGGTTAAGTCGCCGCCCTATTGACAGAAATAAAAATTCGTTGCGCGGTGCGATTCACCTTATTGGCTGCGATTTTGTGATGGGTGTGGATAATTTTAAAAACCTGCCCGGTAACTGAGTATTCTTAATCTGTATATTCTTATATAGAGTGAAGTCAGCCGGTTTACCACTAGAGGTCGGCGGGCTTACTTCTAGAGGTAAGCCTGTTTACCTCTGGAGGTTTTATCCCCAGCCTGCTTCACCTGAAAATGGATCACGTAAAGGTTCGTTTTGCCCTGGCCCCGGCGCTGGACGGTCACCAAACCAGCCGCTTCCAGTTCATTGATCAATTGGGTGACACGGGGCCGGGTCATGCCCATGTCCTCGGCCAAGCGATCCTGCCCCGGAAAGCATGAGTCGTTATGCCAGGCATAGCTCAAAAACATGGCATAGGCCACTTTGGCCCCGACTGAGATTTTGGAATCTCTGAGGATGAAATTGGGGACTTGGGTGAAGCCGCCCTGCAACACCTGATTATTGGTGTCCAGTTGCAGGTTCTTCTCTTTGAGCACTTCCCCGATGGTTTTCATGTGTGGTATGATTATCGCACGAGCGAGGAAAAAACTCCTAATGTGGACAACCTCGACTTCCCTTCTTCCAATTTAAAGCTTCCATGGAACATCATCAGTCGAATCAGGTTCCCCCTCCCTCCGATCCGGTCGGAAGTGTTCCGAATGATTCCGCATCGTTCCGAACCATTCCGCACAGTTCGGAATCGTTCCGACCTGTTCCGAACGGTTCCGAAGCCTTCCGAAGCGTTCCGAACCATGCGGAACGCACAGAGAAACATACTTTAACGGTGCGGGAGGTGGCGCGGTTGTTTGAAACCGCTGGGGTGGCTCGGACGGAACGGAGTATCGTCAAATGGTGTCAGCCGAATAAAACCGGCGGGGCAAAGTTGGACGCCTATTTCGATCCGAACGAACGGAAATACTACATCACGCCGCAGAGCGTTGATCTGGCCATTGGTGAGGAAAAGGCGAAAGCCGCCCGGAACAACGAACCTTCCGAACCGTTCCGAACTGTTCCGCAGCCTTCGGAAACCCCGGCCCAGCCCGTTCCGAAGCGTTCCGAACCGGCTGATACAGGCGAGGATGCTGACCGGGTGAAGGAGTTGGAACATGAAATCAGAGATTTGAGCATCACGAATAAGGCAAAAGACATGTTCATCGATCAGCTTCAAAAGGAAGGGGGGCGCATGTTGGATCAATTGCTGGCGGCCAATCATCGAATGGGTGAACTTGAAACTGAAAACAAGGTGTTGCGATTGGGGCCTCCCAATTCTGAACCTAAAAGCTGACTCCGCGCAGCGGGCGAAACTGGCGTGGCTGATGGCTCTGCATAAGGCATGACAGGGACGCATCCTCCGGCCTGTCTCCCGACTGAATTGCGCCGAAAACGAAGCGGAGCGTTCCGCGAAGTCGGCGAAGCGGATGTGCAGCGGAGTGGGGCGCGGATTCAGGTCGGGAGTCAGGCTGTTTCCCAGCAATAGTCTGCGATTTTGAGGGCGCAGGCGAGTCGGAGAGCCGGAGCGTTCAAAGATCGCAGTCTGTTGCCGCTGTGTTCACTTTTCGCTGCGGGTTGGGAAAATGGCCAGCCGCTTTCGGCCAGATTGGAATTGAGGCCCCAACTGTTTGAATGACTTAATTCGGGGAAACAAATCGGTGATGGAAACATCTAGAACTTTCGACAAGAAAACCAGTTCGCAATCCGGGACACGCCGCAATTGTGCTTCCAGCTTGCCAAGAGAGCTGACACTAATGCTCCACCCCTGAAGCTGGAGTTTGCGAGCGAGAACGGATTGCGTCCAGCCTTGGTGGTCACGGTATTTCCGCACTTGCGGTCCGACCAAGTTCAGAACTGACTTCATCCGGCGAGACTAGCCGGTGATGGCCGGGGTGTTTATTCCCACATGAGAATGAAATAAAGCATTGCATTTCATCCGGCTGGGGGATTAAACATAGGTCAAGACGTTCGTAAGAGGTTCAGGTAAATTAGGAACTTTACGCATCTGAAGCAAAAGCCCTCTAAGGGAATTATGAAATCTGGCCGAATCCGTCTGCTTTTTGTTGTCGCATTGTCGCTTTTCTTCGGTGCCATCGCCGCAACCATCGTTTTTGCCGGAAGTCCACCGGCCCCACCGGCTCTGCCAACACCGCCTCTGGGCGTATTGCTCAGTGCGTGGAATTTCAATGACACCAACTGGCTTTCCTCTCGTGGCTATGCGCCATTGAGTTTCACCAACATTGATAACATAGACGATTGGGACAGAAACGCCTTGCAAGTAGATAATTCCGATCCGGCTTGGTTGGCTTACAAGGTTGTGGAAAACGATGGGCACACCAATTTAACCTGCGACCGCGGCACAATCTCATTCTGGTTTATTCCGAATTGGGAAAGCACGAATATTGACAGTGGCACCGGGCCAGGCAATTGGGCACAACTGATCGATGTAGGAAGGTGGACGAGCAATGCGACGTATGGCTGGTGGTCGTTATATTTGAATCCTGCTGGCACCGGCATTTATTTTTCCGCCCAGACCAATGGGGCAGGAATGGATTACTTTGGTTATTCTATTTCTTGGGATTGGAACACCTGGCATCTGATCACTCTCACATATTCGTCAACGAACACTTTGCTGTATCTGGATGGCCAAATGGTAACAAATGGAGCGGGGGTAATGGATTTGCCACCTGATGCGGTATTAACCAACGGCTTTTTTATCGGGAGTGACAACCAAGGGGTGGCCCAAGCGCATGGACTTTTTGAAGATTTACGAACATATAGTTATCAACTGGATGCCACGATCGTTTCCAACTATTACGCGGGCATTTTGCCAGAGCTGCCGTCTGTGGGTGGATTTTCCATGGATAGCTCGTCCCCGCCTTCTCCCGGAGATGGTGGTGGCTCTGGCAGTGGCACTTCAGGCCTTGGGTCATCAACCAATGGCCCGGCGAGTTTCGGGACAAACCTTGTTCTTCAAATCACAAATGCCGTTAATAGTCGCGTCAGCGGTATCCTTCACAACACCACGCAACTCACACCATATACAATTTTCTCAAAACAATCATTGTTCGAGCCTGTTTGGAATCCACAAATGACAGTTTATGGTCAATTGCTAACGAATTTCTCCACTTTTGATTTTTCCATGGTGGCTCGTCCGAATTTGTTCTTCCGGGCGCAAGCGAATATTGCGCCTCGCATACTTGCTAGGGGCAACTCACACAGTGTTGTCGTTTATCCAGATGGCACGGTGTGGTCTTGGGGCGACAATTCCGTGGGACAGCTCGGAAATGGAACTTGGGATAATAGCTTTGATTTAGTTCAGGCAAAAGGCATTTCAAATATCGTGGCTGTATCCGCGAACAACGAGGGCGATTTTACGGTAGCGTTAGATTCATCGGGAAAAGTTTGGGCGTGGGGCGATAATGGTTCAGGGCAATTGGGTTTGGCAGATGGAGGATACAATAACACCAACTGCCCCGCTTCAGTTGTTGGATTGAGCAACATTGTTTCAATTGGGAATGGTTATTTTCACACTGTTGCTTTGAGATCTGATGGGACGGTTTGGACTTGGGGTGACAGCTACCATGGAATACTTGGTGATGATTCCACCACCTCGCGAGATCATGCAGCGCGAATACCGTCGTTAAGCAATGTTGTCTCGATTGCAGTAGCTTGTTTTTTTAACTTTGCTCTTGATCAAGGCGGAAGGGTTTGGGGGTGGGGAGATGGTGACGGAGGAGTCTTGGGTGTCGGAAATTATTCTGTTCAACCACATCCGATCTTAATTAATTCAATGACCAACGTCATTGGTTTCAGCGGAGGAGATTATCATTCACTTTTGGAACTTGCGGATGGAACCGTTAAGGCTTCTGGCCAGGGCGGCAACGGGCAATTGGGCGATGGGTCAAACGGTGAAGCCCTTTGGCCTGTTGTGACGTATGGCCTCAGCAATATCATTGCCGTTTCTTGTGGAGATAACCATTCGATGGCCTTAAACACGGCTGGCCAAGTTTTCATGTGGGGAGGGGGAAACTATGGTCAATTAGGCACCGGCGCTAATTGGGACACCAATAGACCCACGCGGTTAAACTCGATTTCAAACGTAATCGCCATTACCGGAGGTTATCTCAGTTCGCTTGCATTGACAGCCGACGGTTCCCTCTATGAATGGGGTTATGATTCGTTGAACGGTTCCAACTATGCGCAGCCTTTTTTGATAGAAACTATTGAGAGGCCGGTCGTGGACGCTTCAAATGTGTCAGCCTATTTTCCCTATCCAGTGGTGAACACGAATGAGATAACTGCCAATATTTCGGGTGGTCCCGCGGCTGCTATGGCGATATTGATAAATTCCACCAATTTTGCCAGCGCGGCTTGGACTACCTTTAATGAGAGCCCGCTCATCAATCTGGGCATGGGCGATGGAGGATATGTTGTATGGTTCGGGTTCAAAGGCTTGAATGGCATCGCATATTGGTCAAACGCCGCCATCGTTCTAGATACAACGCCACCCATATTGACAATAACGAATCCAACAACTTTATCATCTCTCAACGCTTCTTTCATAAATGTTCGCGGCAATTTCATCGAAGCAAATCTGAAACAAATCACCGTCAATGGCGTTCCAGTATTTCTTAATGGAACGAATTTTTTAGCTTTGAATGTTCCACTAAGCGCGGGCTCAAATATAGTGACGGCCATAGGGGAAGATCTCGCGGGCAATATTGGCACTGCTTCAATCACTATTATCGGCCTCACCAATACTGACGGCACCCTTAACGAAGCGGTGCAACTGACTGCAACGCCGGTCGGTGGAATAACCCCGTTGCCGGTGACGCTCCAAATCCAAACGAATGCCCCAGGGATCATCCAGCAAGTGTTCTATGACTTTGATGGGGACGGGATCAACGATTTCGCAACCAACAATCTTCTTCCCATTACACATACGTACACAAACGGACAGTATTTTCCCGTCGCCACCATCCAGACAACAGCAGGCTCGTTTTCCAGTCTGGGAGGTTGGAATTCGAGCTACATCAATCGATTGCGGATTAACGTGCAGCAGTCTGTTTTGCAGGTTGCAACCATCAGCGTCACCGATCCGGTTGATCTCAAATGGATGTCGCCAAGTAATCTATACGTTCTTTCGGGTAGTACGGCCACCCTGACGGAATTTAATACAAATGGCATAAGCCTTCGTTCTCTAAGTGGTCTCGGCGTAAATCCGGCGGGCTTTGATGTGGATAGCGCAGGCAACGTGTATGTTGCGGTTAAATCCAGCAATCAGGTTTGGAAACTTTTTCCAACAACCAGTTCTTTTCAGTTCGACACTAATTTTGGAGTGGCGGGCAGGATTGGATTGGTTAGCGGACTAAGTGGAACAAATTCGGGCCAATTTAATGCGCCGTATGATGTGGCTGTGTCAGCCGATGCAACGGAAATTTCTGTTTCTGATTCGAGTAATAATCGAATTCAACAATTCAACGCGACGAATGGGGTTTTCAATGCTTCATTTGGTTCACTCGGATCCGGCAGCGGCCAATTCAACACGCCTAAAGGTCTCATTTATGATTCCGTTGGTGCTTTATATATCGTGGATGCAGGAAACAACCGCATCGCGCTATCACTTAGCGCCAGCGTTTTGGGAGTGACCGGAACGAACGGAACAGCGCTGGGACAGTTTAACAGTCCAGTAAATATCAGTGTCGGTAAACGCGGCGTTTACATCGCCGACGCCGGAAATAATCGTATTCAATGTTTTGATCTCCTCGCCAACGGAGTTTACAGTTTTACCTCTTCGGATGTGCGCTTTGGAATCTCGACCAATCTTAATCAGCCTGCTGCGGTTGCGGCCCTGGACAATTTGACGAACGAAATGTTTTACGTTGCCGATACCGGTAACAATCGAGTGCTTCTTTACAAAGCGCCTGTTGATGATCCGACAGTCGCCTGGAACAGTATGACCAATTGTATTGCTGCTGGAGATGTTACAGGTGCGGTTTCCTGTTTTTCAAGCGAATCGGCGGATGGCTATCGTGTGGCTTTCCTTTCTATCGGGACAAACGATTCGGCCTCTGACATCAGTCAGATTGGGACGTTGACGCCGGTGTTCATCAAAAACGATACCGCCGAGTATTATTTTGAACAAAATATCGGTGGCCAAACCCTTCTTTTCACTGTGGAGTTTGTCAAAGAAAACGGTATCTGGAAAATCTTTGAATTCTAACTTAATAACCAAATGATTATGAATCTACTAGCAAAAATTCTGAACCGGGGTGCTTGCATCTTAATCCCCATCTTGCTTACTGGTTGCCTGCCCGGGCCGCATACGACTCCACGATCCGCGGAGGTCTGGGGACGAGTGTTAGATGCTCGCACCCATGCTCCCATCCAAAATGCGGCAGTATACCTCAGCGCAAGTCCGCATTACACAACCTATACTGACGCAGATGGATATTTTCACCTGAAGGCGACTCGCAATTTTCATTTTGCGTACACAGGAGGCAGTGGCTTGCCTGATAGTAAGGATGATGCTGCGGCAATTTCGCATACAAATTATATATCGTATGGTTTCGTCACTGACATGGTCGGAAGCAACAATGTAGGAAATATTTACCTTGAACCAAAACATTAGATCGCCCGTTATGAACCACCCGCGGTTTAGAAGCAGATGCTTATTCGCTGCCCGCTTTTGGTTAACTGTAATCTTGTTCGGCGTTGCAACGATTTTCTGCAGAGCGCATGATCAACCCGTTCATGAAATGATAGCAGAAAGCGCCGCTAATTCTTCTGCTGGTTTGGCTGAATTTTTGAATGACAGTGGAACGGGAATTACCCCTTTAATCTTCGGTCAATTTGACCCCAATGGAAGGCCGCCGATAGCATGGATTAAATTAGGAGCTATTCACGAAGATGATACGCCACGATTTGAAAACCATTTTTATACGGTTACGCCGAGCCGTATCCCAGGGCTGGCAAATGGATTGACCGATTGGCATGAATCACTCATTCCGGCTTTACGCACAACCAACTCCTACCTCTGGGGAACAGCTCCGAATATACCGATCCCGATTTGGCTATTCTATAGCGGTCCTCCAACAAATACGGAATCTTGGGGATGCGCACGAAGCTATTATTTCGACGACAAGCCATACATCTTCACTGTTGATTTGAACACCTGCACGTCGAACAAAACGACCTTGCATTATGAGGCAGTGGGTTGTGGCGCGAATCTCGGCGGATATTTGTTGGGCGAGCTTTCCTATCAGAACATGGACCCTGAATTGGCAACTGCGATAGCGGTATATGTTGTCGAATCGGTAAAGAAACACGACGCCTATTGCGGCGGTGCAACCAAGGTTGCCGTTGTGCGTAGAAAGCCGAAGACTTGGGCTGGTTTTCCAAGCGCAGCCGAAGTTCCTCTCTCCAAAATATATTCCCGTCGGGAGGTCGAAAAGATGGTTGAAATCGTCTCCGAGATGGACAAGAAAACAAAGAAGCAACGTCACACTATAATTCAGAAGGCTCTCACGAAGGAAAACACACGGCAGATGAGGGGAATGCTTTTAGCTGAAGCATTAAGCAGGTATTCACATCCAAGACAACTGAGAATTGATGCGGCGCGCCGAAGGGTGCGCGGCTCTGTCATTCCTCAGCAGAATCCAGAGAGCAAATAACAATATTATCAAACTTCCAGCCCTTATCGATGAGGATTAAAGGTCAGGTGAGTGAACGATACTGTTCCTAACTAGGGGACTTATCATTGTGCTTCCATCGGATGGAGCTTAATGTGATTAAGGAGCTCTAGGCGATCATTCAGCAACCATAATGTTCCCATCGGCTCGTGCGGAATTTTTTCACAGCCGTTTGCGATAAGGCGTTCCAAAATCTCAATTTCAGCAATGGTGCGTTCCTTTAAAGCCCCAATTACATGGAGGCCGGTAAATGGCTTTTGTAGTTTTAGCCAAGCCGGAATCAATTCAGATGGCGAGTTCTCCATAAAGTCACTCTAAGGCGACAAAAATTTATAGCAAAGGAAAACGAAACATGCTTCCGTCTATGAGCAGAGAGTCAAAAAAAAATTCTGTTCCCTGACAACGATTTGCTAACGCCAGATAGAGCGAGAAAACCCCTGAAAAAATTGAACCAAACCTAAGAGATTACCCCGCTACGAGCCGAGGCCTTAGACGGGCTTGGGCTTATCTCACTGGCACGGGCCGATGGTTTGTTCTGAGACTGGAATAGGGTAATTAGCCTTTAGGGCAATATTTGCCGTCTCCCTCTGCCCGAAGGTATCTGGTCATATTTCTTTCGTTTTTTGCTCGTTTTGGCGTAAATTTGGCCCGAATCGACCGGTGTGTAATACCCAACAGGGCTACTCTCCCCCGGGGAGAGGGAGAATCGTTCGCCGATGACGGTGAATCCCGAAGAGCGAATCCGGTTCATGGGTTCAAAGCGCGAATTCTATTCGGGGAAATCTCACCCTGAGCCTCCCCCATCCGATGGGAGAGGGAAAGCGAATGGTGTTGGTTTTTTTGTGATCAAGTGTTCGACAAATTACGCCGCACTCTAATTCAAGAAAACCTCAAACTATGCATCCGGCCTGAACACCGTCGGCAATTGAGCAGGCAGCCGGATCACTGGTTGGCTTGTGCCCAACGCGCGGCTTCATCCGGCTGATTTTCTTTCCAACGGGCGAGGACTTCGTGCAAGGCAACCTGGCGGGCGTCAGCGGAGGAGAAGGCCTGCGCCCAATCCAGTGCGGTGCGGGGATCATTTTGAGCGAGCGTGGGCGCGACGGCTTTGATGGCGGTAAGCGCGTCGGAGGTTGGCAACGCCTGAACGTATTTCCCGGCGGCAGCAGCATCAGCCAGCACCCAATACGTGAGTGCGCCGTTGGCCGTGCCGACCGGGTTGCTCACGGTTAAAGCCGTGGTGGTTTTGGTCAGCGCTACCTTACCGGCAGTGGCAGACATCGCAATGGTGCCGGTCGCCTCGGGTGTGGGAAGGTCAGTGGTGCCACCAGTGCCGGCGGCTTCCTGGATGAGGTAGTAATGGCCGGCTGCAAGTGTGCCGCTAATGGTCGTTACCGACCAGGAACTGCCGGTGGAACTGGCGTATTGGACCGCCCACGTGCTCAGGTCTACTGGCGTGGTACCTGCGTTATAGAGTTCGATGAAATCTTTTTTGTAGGTCGCGCCACTGTTGCCGCCTCCGCCATAGACCTGACTGATGGTGACATTCGTGACACCCGACCCGCCACCGCCGCCATTGGTCACCGAGAAGGTGGTGGCACTGGTGGCGAGGCCGCCTGGGGTGATGAAAGAAATCGTGCCGCTGGTGGCGCCGGTGGGAACGGTCGCAGTGATTTGAGTGGCTGAGTTGATGGTGTAGGCCGCATGCGTGGTATTAAATTTCACGCCGGATGTCCCGAGGAGATTGGTGCCTTTGATGACCACATTTGCGCCCGCAGCGCCGCTGGTTGGCGAAAAGCTTGTGATGGCGGGCGCTGGGGACCCATCCACTTTGGCGCGGAGAACTTCGGCGAGGTTGGACGAAAGCGCCGTGAAAAAGGTGTAGCCGGTGTTGGTTTGGATGAGATTTGGGGAGGTGAGGAAGTTGGTCCAAGGCGTCGAGCGGATGCCGTCGATGTTGGGCACATTGATGGCGATGACGCGAGTGGAGTTGGTGATACGGCTCAAGGCCGTACCGGCGCCGGATGGCACGATGACGGCGATTTTCCAGGTGTAATTGGGGATAAAGACCGGACCGTTCGTGTTGATGAGCCCACCGCTGAAGCCATTCGGGCCGCACATGATGAGCAATTCACTGCCGGCTGTCGCCTGGGCCTGGCAATAAGCCTCGAAGCTTTCCCAGATGCCTTCGTTGTTATCGGCGGTCTGCGGCATGATGTTAGACATGAAGAAAACCAGTTTGTTGTCGTTGGTCGTGTCGGTCCGGTCGTCAGACGGGCACAGATGGCCGCGATCAAAGCCGGAATGAGTGTAGTCGGCGGTCGTCACGCGGTAAAAATTTGGCGGCAGGTTGGTGTCTGTGTAAAAGCTGCTGTTGCGTCCGCTGCCACCGATATCGCCGCCGGTCAGATCCCAACTGGCCCACGTGGGTTCGCCGAGATTGTCGCTGAAATCGAGGGATTCCACCGAGCGTTGGACGAGATAATGGTCGTGATTGTTGGTGTCCACGAGCGCGCCGCTGGGATTGCCGAGTTGCAATTGCAGATTCGTTTGGATGGTGGCGCCTGCGTTTTGGACGCAAAACAGCCGCATGACGATTCCAGCGATGAGCAACAGGTTTCTGGTGGGGGACGTGTGAAGTATAGATTTCATGTGTTTTGCTTTGGACAACGACACTGTGGTTTGGCCCTTGCACGTTATGTGAGGCCCTCCTAAATCTACTGAACTCGAACTACCTCGTTTATATTTCCGAATACAAAAGATTCAAGGTATTTCTCTTCAGGGTGTGTGAATTTTTTCGTTCGTTTGTGTGACGAAATTGTTTTGATGGTAATTCGCTTGCCCCTGGCGTGCGCGTTTCCCAAGATTCTCTTCACAACGCATAACTTTTTTCTCAAATGACTGAACGCTGTTATCTCGGGATCGACTTTGGCGCGGAGAGCGGGCGCGTCATGGCAGGGCTGTGGGACGGTAAACGCATCCAGATCGAAGAACTGCACCGCTTTCCCAACGGGCCGGTGTCGGTGGGTGATACTTTGCGATGGGACGTGCTGCGGCTGTGGCAGGAGGTGCAGAACGGCCTCACGCTGGCGGCGAAACGTTTCGGCAAGAGCATCATCTCGGCTGGCGCGGATACGTGGGGCGTGGATTTCGTGCTACTGGATAAGCGGCAGGAAATGCTGGGGCAGCCGTATCATTATCGCGATGCGCGCACGAGCGGAATGTTCGACGAGGCATTCAAACGCGTGCCGCGCGCAGAGATTTTTGCGCAAACCGGATTGCAATTCATGGAGCTGAACACGCTGTATCAATTGCTCGCCCTGCAAAAGCATGACCCGGAGTTGCTCGCCAATGCCGAGACGTTCCTGATGATGCCGGATTTCATGCACTGGTGCCTGTGCGGGTCGCGCGTGGTGGAATTCACGAATGCGACGACGTCGCAGTGTTTTCATCCCACCAAACGCGCTTGGTCGCGGGAGATGCTCCAGAAATTTGGATTGCCGACAAAGATGTTTCCGCAAGTCGTCCAGCCGGGGACGAACCTGGGCATGCTGCGCGATAGTGTGTCGGAAAAGACCGGCCTGCCGCGCATCAAAATCGTGGCGCCACCGACGCATGACACGGCGTCTGCCGTGGCGGGTGTGCCAACGACGCGCACAGGAAAGTCGAATTGGGCATACCTCAGCTCGGGCACATGGTCGTTGATTGGGACGGAAGTCTCGAAGGCGCAACTGTCGCCGCGTGCTTTGGAATTGAATTTCACCAACGAAGGCGGGGTGGATGGAACGTATCGCCTGCTGAAAAACGTCACCGGCCTTTGGCTGGTGCAACAGTGCAAACGTTCATTCGAAGCGCATGGGCGCAAATATGATTATGTAGAACTCACGCGGCTGGCCGGTGAGGCGCCGGCATTGCGTTCGTTCGTGAATCCAGATGACGCGCGTTTTCTCAATCCGCCGGATATGCCGGCGGCCATCCAATCATTCTGCCGCGAAACCAAACAACCGGTTCCCGAGACCGATGCCGCGCTCGTTCGTTGTGCGCTTGAGAGTCTCGCATTGAAATATCGTGCGACGCTGGCCGGACTCGAGGAATTGACCGGCGAGCCCATTGAGATCATCCACATCGTGGGTGGCGGCTCGCAGAATCGCCTGCTCAACCAGGCTACTGCCGATGCCTGCGGGCGGCTGGTGCACGCCGGGCCGGTGGAGGCCACGGTTTTGGGCAATCTCCTCTCACAAGTGCGCGCGGATGGTGAACTGAAGGGTCTCGCGGAGATGCGCGCGGTGGTGCGGGCATCCACGCAAGTGTCGGAATTCACACCGGTGAACAAGGCCAAATGGGATGAGGCCTATGGCCGGTTTGAGGCCTTGGTGAAGCGAAACAAGTAAAGTTATTGAAAATACAACTTGCTTCAAAACTCTGCGTTGTTATATTGCGCGCTCTTTTTTAAGAGAAAGCTAAATTATGCGTCGTCCCAAAGGCATCAAAACGAAAAAGTCGGTCGCGAAGCGGTTTAAGATCACCGGAACCGGCAAAGTATTGTTCCGCCATGCTGGCAATCGCCACCTGGCCCAAGGCAAAAATGCGAAGCGCCGCCGCCGGCTCGGCAAGGCCGGCACGCTCGATGCCACGGATGTTTATCGCATCACCCAGAATCTGCCGTTCAGCCACTAATTTCTTATACCTGAAATTTTATGCGAGTTACAAACGCCCCAGCTTCCCGCAAACGTCGCACGAGGATGATCCGTGCCGCCAAAGGCTTCCGCCTTAAGCGTTCCAAACTGTACCGTTACGCGTCCGACGCCGTTGACCACGGCCGCCAGTACGCCTTTCGCGATCGCAAGACCAAGAAGCGCGTTTTTCGTTATCTCTGGCAGATCCGCATCAATGCCGCCGTCCGCGAGGCCGGGCTGACCTACAGCCGCTTCATGGAAGGTCTCAAGGCCGCGAAATGCGCGCTCGACCGTAAGATTCTGGCCGACATGGCCGCGACGGATGCGGCAGGCTTTTCACACATCGTTGAACTGGCCAAGACCGCGTTGAAAGCGAAGCCTGCAGCGACGTTGGCGAAAGTGACCAAGGCCAAGGCCTAAGCCAAACTTAAGTTTCAATAAACGGGCGACCATCGCTGGTCGCCCGTTTTGCTTTTCCAGAAGTCTGTTAGGAGCTAAGCTGGCTGCCTGATGAACGCAGAACGATGGACCGCAGTTGACCGTTATATCACAGATACCTTTGTGCCGGCGGATGTCGCGTTGGAGGCGGCCTTAAGATCCAGTGCGGAAGCCGGATTGCCGGCTATCAATGTCGCGCCTAACCAGGGGAAGTTTCTCCAGTTGCTCGCAAAGATGAATGGCGCACGGCGTATTTTGGAGATTGGTACACTGGGCGGTTATAGCACCATTTGGCTGGCGCGGGCGCTGCCTGCCGGTGGACGGCTGGTCACGCTGGAATTTGAACCGAAGCATGCTGAGGTGGCGCGAAAGAATATTGCCCGGGCAGGACTGGCGGAAGTCGTCGAGATAAAACAGGGCCAGGCAGCGGACACGCTCAAACGCCTTATTGCCGAAAAATCCGCGCCGTTCGATTTCATTTTCATTGATGCCGACAAGGAGGGTTATCCGGAATATTTTACGTTGTGCCTCAAGCTGTCGCGTCCCGGCACGTGCATCCTGGCGGATAACGTGGTCCGCGGTGGCGCAGTGATTGAGGCTGACCATGCCGATACGCGGGTGCAAGGCATCCGGCGCTTCCATGAATTGATGGCCGCTGAACCGCGCGTGACGGCCACGACCATGCAAACCGTCGGAAGCAAGGGGTATGATGGATTCACTCTGGCGATGGTGAATGCGTGACGGATGAAGGAAACAGATAGACAGAGTTTACGCTCGCCCTCACCCTGACCCTCTCCCCCGGGGAGAGGGAACAGCATGCGGCTGTCATTATCGGCAACGGAATTCTTTGAGTAAATACCGGCTCCCGACGTACGGTGTTCCTGATCGGCAGTAAAAAAATTCTGTCCATTCTGGTAATTCTGTCCAAGATTTGTCCCTGTCATGTCCTTGTTGAACGAAATTGAACCGCTGAAGCAAACCGCGCTGGCTGAACTCAAAGCTGCGCCTGACCTCGCCACTCTTGAACAGACCAAGGGTGCGTGGATCGGGCCCAATGGCAAATTCACCGCGCTGATGAAACAGCTCGGCTCGTTGTCCAAGGAAGAACGCCCCGCCGCCGGCAAAGTCATCAACCTGGCCAAGGTGGAACTCGAAGCCGCGCTAACGTCACGCCGCGAGGAATTGGAGCTGGCCGCCGCATTGCCGAAGCATCCCACGGATTTCACATTGCCCGGTCGCCGTCGCGCCCCGGGCCGGTTGCATCCGCTCACGCAGGTGACGGAGGATATCGTGCGCGCGTTCCGCAAGATCGGGTTTGCCGTCGCGGACGGCCCGGAGATCGAGGACGAGTATCATTGTTTTGATGCGCTGAACACGCCGGCGGACCATCCGGCGCGGGATTCGCAGGATACGTTTTATCTGAGCACGCCGAACAAGCTGCTCCTCCGCACGCACACGTCGTCCGTGCAGATACGCGTGATGAAATCGCAATCGCCGCCCGTGCGCATCATTGTGCCGGGGCGCGTGTATCGGCGCGATAACGCGGATGCGACACATAATCCAACGTTCCAGCAGATTGAGGGGCTTTACGTGGACAAAGGCGTTACCGTCGGCGACCTCAAGGGCACAGTGGAATTTGTTTTCCGCGAACTGATGGGCAGCGATGTGAAGATACGTTTTCGCCCTCATTATTTCAGTTACACCGAGCCGAGCTACGAGATCGATTTCAGCAGCGCGCTGGTGAAGAAGATGGGCAAGGACTGGCTGGAGATCGCCGGTTGCGGCATGGTGCATCCGCAGGTCTTTGAAAACGTCGGCTACGATCCGGCAGTATGGACCGGCTGGGCCTTCGGCTTCGGCATCGAACGCATCGCGATGTTGCGGTATGGCATCAATGATATCCGGCTGTTCTACGAGAACGATGTGCGGTTTTTGAAGCAGTTCTAAATCAATCCGTATAGCTCATCGGATGCTTTTTGTGCCAGGCCCAGGCGGTGGCGACGAGGTCTTCGAGTTATGGCGTGGACGATATGACGTTCACTGACGCGAAGCTGCGCAGCCAGAACAGTTTTTTCACGATATACTATCTACAAAGATGCCAGCCCTACGGGCTTGGGAATTTTTAGTTAGTGAGCAACAATTTCCTTCAGCCAAACCCAGTGGCTTGCGCCGGTGATCTTTCGCTCCTTCCGGAGCTCGAGTTGTTGGGGCCGATTGATACCCACAGCTTGCGCTGTGGGCTACTGTCGGGCGCTGCTCCGCAGCGGCGGCGGCGCGCATGGAGTGACGCGTCCTGCCTCGGAATAAGACGAATAAGTCGGATAGGACGGATACAAAACGTTGGCTGGTCCGGATAACCGGTTGGATTTTTTTGTGCCGGGTCCAGGCGGTGGCGACGAGGTCTTCGAGTTATGGCGTGGACGATATGACGTTCACTGACGCGAAGCTGCGCAGTCAGAGCGGGGATTTCATTTATTTGGCGAGTATCTACAAAGATGTTAGCCCTAAGGACTTCGGGACGCGCAAAAATGACAGCATAAGGGGTTAATTTGCGGCGCCGCTACGCGGAAAAAGTTATTCACAATTTAGCCTAGGACAGCCAATGTCCAACCCACCCTGCCAGAATGGAAAGCAAAATGAGAAAGGAAGACATTGGCCACGACGAGGAAAAATAGCGCAGTTACCAAAGGAGTGTCCGGGCCAAGCAAACCAGGTTGGTATCAAGGGAATCTATGGGCGAGTGTAAAATAGCCCCCAAGATACCGAAAAAACGTGAATGGAGCTGAGCACGAATTAAGGATAATTAAGCTTAATTAAGGTATTTTTTTAACATCCACTTTTGTTTGTGATCAAAAAAGCACAATTGGCGATTCCGGATCATTGGATTGGTTGACGAATGGGTTAAATTGTTTGAGGCCTAAAGAGTATGCAGCCGTATCAATTTCATCCCGCAGTGGCGCGGTGGTTCGAACAGACGTTTGGATCGCCGACGGAGCCGCAGGCGCGTGGCTGGCTGGAGATCCAGGCCGGGCGGCATGTGTTGATCTCCGCCCCTACGGGTTCCGGCAAGACGCTGGCAGCTTTCCTGGCGTCGTTGGATGTGTTGTTTCGTGAAGGCGCTAAAGCGGACCTGCCGGACGAGACGCAAATCGTTTATGTCTCACCGCTGAAGGCGTTGAGCAATGATATCCGCAAGAATCTCCAGGAACCGCTGGCAGGTATCCGCAAAATACTGAGTGAGACGGAAGGGCGTGACATCGATGTGCGGGCGGAGGTGCGCACGGGCGATACGTCGCCGGCGCAACGGCAGGCGCTCATCAAACGACCGCCGCATATCCTCGTCACGACGCCGGAATCGCTTTATTTGCTGCTCACCTCGGAATCCGGACGCCGGATGTTGCGCACGACGCGCACGATCATCCTCGACGAAATCCATGCGGTGGTGGATGACCGGCGCGGGGCGCACCTGGCTTTGAGCATCGAACGGCTCGCAGCGCTGACTGAACGTCCGTTGCAACGGATTGGCTTATCGGCGACGCAGAAACCGATCGAAGAGGTCGCGCGGTTTCTGGTGGGTACGAAGTTTGTGGATGCGCAGGGCAACCCGGATTGCGCCATCATTGATGGTGGTCATATCCGCAAACTGGACGTGGCGATTGAAATTCCGGGTTCGCCGCTGGAAGCGGTGATGTCGAACGAGATTTGGACGGAGGTTTATCAACGCCTGGCGGAATTGATTCAGGGACATCGCACGACACTGGTGTTCGTCAACACGCGGCGGCTAGCGGAGCGGGTGACTCATCATTTGAGCGAACTCTTAGGTGCGGATGCGGTGACGTCGCATCACGGAAGTCTGTCGGCCAAGATGCGGCTGGATGCGGAAGACCGGCTAAAGCGCGGCCACTTGAAGGCGCTGGTGGCCACGGCATCATTGGAATTGGGAATCGATATCGGGTCAGTGGACCTGGTCTGTCAAATCGGAACGACTCGTTCCATCGCGACGTTTCTGCAACGCGTCGGGCGCGCGGAACATCGCCGGGGCGGTTTGCCGAAGGGCCGGATTTTTCCATTGAGCCGCGATGAATTAGTGGAATGTGCGGCGATGTTGCGGGTGGTGCGGCGCGGTGAACTGGACCGGCTCATCATTCCGGAGAAGCCGTTGGATGTGCTGGCGCAACAGATCGTGGCGGCATCGGCGAGTGAGGATTGGGAGGAAGGGAAATTGTTTGAGCTGGTGCGACGTGCGTGGCCGTATCGGAATTTGCAGCGGGCGGAATTTGATAGTGTTATAAAAATGTTGTCGGAAGGTTTCAGCACCAAGCGCGGGCGGCGTGGTGCGTTGATCCATCATGACGGCGTGAACCATCGGATCCGGGGCCGACGCGGCGCGCGGTTGATCGCGTTGACCAACGGCGGGGCGATTCCGGATAACTCGGACTACCGGGTGGTGTTGGACCCGACGGACATGTTTATCGGCACGGTGAATGAGGATTTTGCGGTGGAAAGTTTGGCGGGAGATATTTTTCAACTGGGCAACGCTTCGTGGCGCATCCTGCGCATTGAGGCCGGGCGTGTGCGCGTGGAGGATGCGCATGGCCAGCCGCCGGGCATTCCGTTCTGGCTGGGCGAAGCTCCGGCGCGGACGAATGAATTGTCGCGGGCAGTGTCCGACCTGCGTGGTGAGATCGAGAAACTATTGGAAAATGGGACCGATGTGGCTGCTCTGACGGAATGGCTGATTAAAGAGACGAATCTTTCCCAGCCGGCGGCGGAACAGGTCGCGAATTATTATTTGGGCGTGCATCAGGCGCTGGGGGCGATCCCATCGCAGCAGACGCTGGTGATGGAGCGGTTCTTCGATGAGTCGGGTGGGATGCAGCTTGTCTTGCATTCGCCATTCGGGAATCGCATCAATCGCGCATGGGGACTGGCTTTGCGCAAACGTTTCTGCCGAAGTTTCAATTTTGAATTGCAGGCGGCGGCGACGGATGATGCGATTGTCATCTCGCTCGGAACACAACATTCGTTTCCGTTGGACGAGGTTTTTCGTTATCTGAATTCCAAGTCCGTGCGCGACGTGCTGGTGCAGGCGTTGTTGGATGCGCCGATGTTCACGATCCGCTGGCGTTGGAACGCATCGCGCGCGCTGGCGGTGCCCCGGCAGCGCGGAGGGCGGCGGACACCGGCGCCATTGCAGCGGATGGAATCGGAGAATCTGCTCGCGGCGGTTTTCCCTGATCAACTGGCGTGCCTGGAACATATCGTCGGCGACCGCGAGATTCCGGATCATCCGCTGGTGAAGCAAACGGTTGAGGATTGCCTTACGGAGGCGATGGATATTGAAGGGCTAGAGGAGATTCTCCTCCAGATCGAGCGCGGCCAAATCCGTTGCCTCGCGCGTGACTTGCCGGAGCCATCGCCATTGGCATCGGAGATATTGAACGCGCGTCCGTATGCATTCTTAGATAATGCTCCATTGGAGGAACGGCGGACACAGGCAGTGTTGACGCGACGCGCCTCTGACCAGCGGAATGGTGATGGGCTGGGAATCCTGGATGAAGCGGCGATTGAGAAAGTGCAGGCGGAAGCATGGCCGACGGCTGGAAATGCGGATGAATTGCATGATGCGTTGATGTTCGTGGGCTTGATGACGGAGGAAGAAGTGCGACGCACTACGGCGCAAGATGGTGAAAGCACTAAATTCAAAATTGAGTTGGTCGCACAAAAAAGAGCGACGTGCCTGGTCGTTGGGAACAGGCGTTTTTGGGTGGCAGCGGAACGGCTCGCGATGTTGCAAGTGATTTATCCGCAGAGCACGCTTGATCCGCAAATTCCTGTGCCGGCGGTGGACAAAGCCTGGGAACGCGCTGACGCGATACGGGAACTGGTGCGTGGACGACTAGAGGCGTGCGGTCCTATCACGGCATCGGCCTTACGTGAGTTGCTGCAATTGAAGGGCACGGAGATTGACGCAGCGTTACTTGCGCTGGAAGGTGAAGGATTTGTTCTGCGCGGTAGATTTCATGCTGGCGCGGCGGAGCAGGAGTGGTGTGACCGCCGGTTGCTGGCTCGCATCCATCGGCTCACCATCAATCGTTTGCGCGCGGAGATCCAGCCAGTGTCGCTGCACGATTTCTATCGTTTTCTCTTCGCATGGCAGCGGGTGGATCCCGAACATCGCTTGGGAGGACCGGAAGGGCTGGAAACAGTTTTGGAGCAGTTGGATGGTTGCGAGCTTCCACTGGCGGCGTGGGAAACGGAAATTTTGCGTGCGCGGGTGAATGAATATGATCCGCATTGGCTCGATCGTTTGTGTTTCTCCGGGCAGGTGGGCTGGGGGCGGCTGACAGCGCCGCAAAATCCAAAGGCGCGTTCGTTCAGTCCGTTGCGAACGAGCCCCATCGCGCTCTATTTGCGAGAGAACCTGCAGGACTGGCTGCAGCTTTCGAGTGGGACGCCGTCGGTTGAGCTTTCGAATGACACACGCAGTGTTTTGGAAACGTTGGTGCAAGGCGGGGCGTTGTTCTTTGCTGAGATCGTACGACGCACGCGATTGTTGCCATCGCAAGTGGAGCAGGCGTTATCTGAATTGGCGGCGCATGGCTTTGTGATGTGTGATGGTTTCGATGGCTTGCGGGCATTGCTGGTGCCATCAGACAAGCGTCCTACCTTTGGTCGGAACGAAGGTGTCCGACGTCGAAAAACCAATCTGGCGAGTATTGAGTTCGCCGGGCGGTGGTCTCTATTGCGCGCTCAGGCGGTCGATAAAAACGAAACGGCGCAGGTGAGTGAATCTGCTGTGGAAAAGTTCGCGCGGGTCTTTCTAAATCGTTATGGGGTCGTGTTCCGTCGTCTGCTTGAGCGTGAGGCGTTCAATATTTCGTGGTATGAGCTCGGCAAAATCTATCGGCGTTGGGAGGCGCGCGGTGAGATTAGGGGTGGCTATTTTGTCAGTGGTGTGAGCGGGGAACAATTTGCTTTGCCAGAAGCCATTGGCCTGATGCGCTCCATCCGCAAATCGCCGGAGAAGAATGAGATTGTTGTTTTAAGCGCGGCGGACCCGTTGAATCTACAGGGTATTCTCACGCCCGGGCCACGCGTTGCCGCGCTAACTGGAAACAGGATATTGTTCAACGATGGCCTGCCGGTGGCAGCGCTGGAAGCAGGGGAGATTCACCGGCTGGCAAGCAATTCAGTCGCTGATCCGGTCATCGAGAGCGCGCTCAAAATCGGCAGGCTGCGCGCTTCGTTGCGACCGTACTACGCATGAGCGCATCAATCCGGATAGCCCGTCGGATGCTTCTTATGCCAGGCCCAGGCGGTGGCGACGATGTCTTCCAGCTTGGGATATTTCGGTTTCCAGCCGAGTTCGCGCTTCGCTTTTTCGGCGGAGGCGACGAGTTTGGGCGGGTCGCCGGGACGGCGCGGTTTGGCGACGGACGGGATTTTCTTGCCGGTGACTTTCTCACAGGTGTCGATGACCTGTTTCACGGAATAACCGTCGCCATTGCCGAGGTTGTAAAATCCGCTCTTGCCCGGTGCGAGGCCGAGCATGTGTGCCTGCGCGAGGTCGACGATGTGGATGTAATCGCGGATGCAGGTGCCATCGGGCGTGGGATAATCGGTGCCGAGAATATCGCATTGCGTCGCCTGGCCCAGTGGTACTCTTAGCACGCAGGGGATGAGATGCGTCTCGATGCGGTGGTGCTCGCCAAATTTTTCACTGGCACCGGCGGCGTTGAAATAGCGAAAGGCGATGAAGTCCAGTTTATGAATCTGGTGATACCAGATGAGAATCTTCTCGAACATTAACTTCGATTCGCCGTAGGGATTAATAGGACGCTGCGGCAAATCCTCGGTCATGGGGACTTTGTCCGGCGGGCCGTAAGTGGCGCAGGTGGAGCTGAACACAAATTTTTTCACGCCACATTCCACAGCGGCATCGGCGAGCTTGAGGGCGTTGACGACGTTGTTGTGAAAATATTTTTTGGGGTTCGTCATCGATTCGCCGACGAGGGCGTTGGCGGCGAAATGGAGGATCGCATCCGGCGCGGTGGATTTGACGGCGTTGAGGATGTCGCCGTCCTGTTCGGGTTTGGCGTGAATGAATTTTGCGCGAGTATCCACCGCCGAGCGATGGCCTTCGGTGAGATTATCGTAAACGGCAACCTGATGGCCGGCATTGAGAAGTTCTTCCGTGCAAACCGACCCGATGTAGCCCGCCCCGCCCGTGACAAAGACTTTCATTGCCGGGGAAAATACCCGGAAAACTGTCGTGGCTCAATGGATTTCCTTTTTGCGGATGCAGGAGACTTCGGAGCCGCGAAACTGTTCCAGTTTGGGAATGAATTCCGAGCATTCCGGAATTGCATAGGCGCAACGCGGATGATAGGGGCAACCGCGCGGCGGATTCAACGGCGAAGGCGGGTCGCCGGGCGGCACGATGCGCTGGCGTTGCTTCTCGCGGTCGGGGTCGGGAATCGGCACGGCGCTGACGAGGGCCTTGGTGTAGGGGTGGAACGGATTTTCCACGACGTGGGTGGCCGGTCCCAACTCGACGATCTTGCCGAGGTACATCACGGCGATGCGGTCGGAGATGTGTTTCACCACGGAGAGGTCGTGCGAGATGAAGATGAGCGTGAGGTTCATCTCACGCGAAAGTTTCGAAAGCAGGTTGATGATCTGGGCCTGGATGGAGACATCGAGCGCACTGACGGGTTCATCCGCGATGATGAGCTTAGGCTCGACGGCGAGGGCACGGGCGATGGCGATGCGCTGGCGCTGGCCGCCGGAAAATTCGTGCGGATATTTGTTCATGAAGCGCGGCGCGAGACCGACCTTGGTCATCATTGCCGTGACGCGGTCCGGCAATTCGGCGGATGCCACCACCTTGTGCGCGCAGATCGCCTCGGCCAGCGCGTCATAGACGGTCATGCGCGGATTCAGCGAGGCATAGGGGTCCTGGAAAATCATCTGGAAATGGGCGCGAGCCTCTCGCAATTCGCCACCTTTTAAGGCGGCCAGATTTTTGCCAGCGAGAACGACCGTGCCGGACGTCGGTGGAATCAATTGCAGAATCGTCCGGCCCAGCGTGGACTTGCCGCAGCCTGATTCGCCGACGAGCCCGAGAATCTCGCCCTGCTCCAGAGAAAGCGAAACACCGTCCACGGCGCGCACCTCGCCGATGCGCTTGCGGAAAATGACGCCGTGCTCCACCGGGAAGTGCGTCTTCAGGTCTTTGATCTCGAGAAAGGCGTCGGGCATGGTCAGAGTGTGATTTCGTTTTTTTGCACCCGCACGCATGCGGAGGCGTGGCCGGGTTCAGCCTCTTTCAATTCGACCGGTTGTTTGCATTCGTCCTGAGCAAATTCGCAGCGCGGCACAAATGGGCAGCCGATGATGGGCCGCGAGATATCCGGTGGCATGCCGGGAATCGTGAACAAGTCCGCGCCTTTGGGTTGAAGCGCGGGAATGGATTTTTGCAGGGCGCGATTGTAGGGATGTTTCGGCTGATAATAGACCGTGCGGGTGGGTCCGGATTCCACGACGTGGCCCGCGTACATGACCTGAATGCGGTCACAAAATCCTGCGACGACGCCGAGGTCGTGGGAAATGAGGATGACTGCGGTGCCGAGGTCGTGCTGGCGTTTCTTGATCAGTTCAAGGATCTGGGCCTGCACGGTCACATCGAGCGCGGTGGTGGGTTCGTCGGCGATGAGGAGGTCGGGCTTGGTGATGAGTGCCATGGCAATCATCACACGCTGGCGCATGCCGCCGGAAAATTCGTGCGGGAAACAGCGGATGCGGCTCTCGGCATCCGGCACGCCAACAGCCTGGAGCGCTTCGATGCCGCGCGCAACCGCATCACGGCGGTTCGTCTTCTCGTGGATGAGCAGCGGCTCGATCATTTGGTCTTCGATGCGCGTGTAAGGGTTCAGTGACGTCATCGGGTCCTGGAAAATCATCGAGACGCGTTTGCCGCGGATGCGATTGAGTTCCTTCGTTGAGCATTTCAGCAAATCCGTGCCGTCAAACATCGCTGAGCCGCCTTCAATGCGACCGGGCGGTTGCGGAATCAAACCCATGAGCGAATAGCAGGTGACGGATTTGCCGGAGCCGGATTCACCGACGATGCCGAGCGTCTCGCCTTTCTCGAGTGTGAACGAGACGTCGTTCACCGCGCGCACGATGCCGTTGCGCGTGTGAAAGCTGGTCTTCAGATTTTTGACGTCGAGTAACATTTTCTTTAACCACGGATGGACACGGATGAACACGGATTCATAAAACAATCCAATCTGGTTTCATCGGCTTTTTTATCATTGGTGTCCATTCGTGTTAATTCGTGGTTAGTCTTTCGAGCTTCTTACATCCAGGGCATCGCGGAGGCCATCGCCGAGGAAGTTCAATGAAAATAATGTCAGGGCGAGGGCGAGGCCGGGGAAAATGAGGAGCCAAGGGGCTTCCTGCATGTATTTGGCGCCTTCGTTGATCATCAGGCCCCACGAGCTCATCGGCGGTTGCACGCCGAGACCCAGAAAGCTCAGGGTGGCCTCGAGCAACATCACTGAGGGGACAGTCAGTGTGGCATAGACGATGACGGGGCCGAGTGTGTTGGGGATTAAGTGGCGTAGAATGATACGGCGTTTGCGCAGGCCCAGCGCGCGTGCGGCTTCGATAAATTCCTGTTCTTTAAGAGATACGACCTGACCGCGAACGATACGGGCCATGGTGAGCCATTCCACTGCGCCAATGGCCACGAACAGCAATACGAAGTGGCGACCGAAGAAAACCATGAGCAGGATGACGAAGATGATGAGAGGCATCGAAAACAGGATGTCCACGAACCGCATCATTGCGCGGTCGAGATTGCCGCCGATGAAGCCGGAGATCGCTCCATACAAGACGCCAACGGTCAGAGAAACGGCAGTGGCAACCAACCCCACGGCCATGGAAACGCTGCCGCCGTAAAGCAAGCGCGTAAGGACATCGCGGCCCAAGGTGTCCGTGCCGAACCAGTGTTTGGCGCTCGGTGCTTGGGCGTAGAGGTCGAGGTTCTGGTCTTCGTAGTTATAGTGTGTGAAATGTGAGATGACGGGTGCGAGGAACGAGAGCGTCATTAGCAGGAGGAAAACGATGCCGCCAATGACCGCCATCTTGTTCCTGCTTAGGCGGTGCCACGCATCACGCCAAAGCGAGGAGCTTTGGCCAGGTTCATTGAGCAACCGTTCGGTTGGCGGTGGAATGACATTATTCATTCAAAACGCAATTTCGGGTTCATCAGGACCTGCAAGACATCGACGAACAGGTTGAATAGGAGGACGAACAGCGCGTAGAACAGAGTCGCACCCAATACGAGCGTGTAATCGCGATTAAAGAATGACGTGATGAAAAATCGCCCGAGGCCCGGGATGTCAAAGATGGTTTCGATGACGAACGAGCCGGTGATCAACCCTGCGGCGGCTGGGCCCAGGTAGGAAATGACCGGCAGCAATCCGCCCTTGAGCGCGTGCTTGAACAATACGCGCTTACTGGAAGCGCCTTTCGCGCGCGCAGTCCGGATGAAATCCTGGTTGAGTATCTCCAGCATTCCTCCACGCGTGAGGCGGGCCACATACGCGGCGTAGTAAAGTCCGAGCGTGACGGAGGGTAAAACTTTGTCGCGCAGGGTGTCCCAGCCGGAGACGTTGAACATGTTCAGGCCAATGCCGAAGATTAGGAGGAGCAGGGGGCCCATCACGAAGGTAGGGATGCAGATGCCGACCATCGCCAGTGACATGGGGGCATAGTCAGTCAGTGAATTAGGGCGTGAGGAAGCGATGATGCCGGCCGTGAGGCCGATGAGCAGGGCGATGGCCAGGGCGTAGCAACCCAACTGGAGTGAAACCGGAAACGCCGCACCAATGAGTTCGTTCACGCTGCGACCTTCGTATTTGAACGACGGGCCGAGGTCACCTTTGACCAGGTGGGCCAGGTAATCCAGATATTGGATGAACAAGGGTTTATCCAAGCCGTAATGGGCCTCAAGTTGGTTTTGGATCTCCGCTGGGATCTTTTTGTCGCTGCTAAACGGGCCACCAGGCGCGAGTTTGGCCATGAAGAACGTCATCGTCGCGATGATGAACAGCACTGGAATCATTTCCAGGAAGCGTTTGGCGACAAAGCGAAACATAATCAGTTCTGGTCAGTGTTCAGCCGGCGCGTTGGTTGGCGCTTCCAGGTAAACAAAATTGTAGGAATGATCGTCATTGAAGGTCGGGTACCAGCCTTTGACGCTGGTGGTCATCAAGTATGGATGTGTGTAGGTGTAAATCGGGATGAGGGGCACTTCATCCATCAAAATCTGCTCGGCTTTTTGGAAAACTTCAAAACGCGCGGCGGGGTCGATGGTGTGTGCGGCCTGGCGGATGAGTTCGTCATACTCAGGGCTTGACCAGCCGGTCTCGTTATTGCCGCTTCCGGTCGTCATCATTTCGAGAAAGGTGCTTGGGTCGGGGTAATCGCCGATCCAACCGGCGCGGGCGATCTGGTAATCCATTTTCTCGGTTGAATCGAGGTAAACCTTCCATTCCTGGTTGTTGAGACGCGCGTCCACGCCCAGGTTGTTTTTCCACATCTGTTGGATGGCTTCGGCGATGCGCTGGTGGTCTTCGTAAGTGTTATAAAGGATTTCGATAGGCGGCAGGCCCTTGCCGCCGGGGAAGCCGGCATCGGCGAGCAGCTTGCGGGCAAGGTCGAGGTTGGTGGGGATGTGCGCCCGGGCAGTGTATCCGGCAGTGTTCGGCGGTGTGAAAGTGTACGCGGCAATCTGGTCGGCGCGCGTGACGTTCTTCACGAGACTTTCGCGGTCGATGGCGATGGCCAGTGCGAGGCGCACGCGTTTATCGTTGAGCGGCGGTTTGGTGCAGTTGATGCGGTAAAAATAATCACCAAGGAAAGCGTCGTTGTGATAGACCTCTGGGTGAAGGCGCTTGTACGTGTCGATTTTGCCGGCAGCGAGTTGAAGAGTGATGTTCAATTGGCCGGCAGCGAAAGCGCGCTCTTCGGTGTCCTGATTTTCGATGGCATGGAAAACGATGGCGTTGAGGCGCACGTGTTCGGCGTCCCAGTAAGTGGTGCTTTTCTTCACCACGATGCGGTAATTCACTTTCCATTCGTCGAGGACAAACGGCCCGTTGCCCACGAAACGACCGGGGCGTGTCCAGCGGCTGCCGCGCTGGTAGGGATCGCCGTATTTGGCGATGGTGGGCAGATGCACCGGGAACCAGGAGGTGTGGCACATCAGGAAAAGCAGGTAGGGAGTGGGACTGTTCAGCGTCACTTGAAAGGTGTGCTCGTCAAGCGCTTTGAAGCCGACCTGGTTGAAATCTGTGATGCCATTGGTGTTATAAGCCTCGGCGTTGGTGACGGCGTAGAGCATGTAGGCATATTGATACGCCATGGACGGAATGAGCGCGCGCTTGTAGGAATTCAGAAAATCCTGGGCGGTGACGGGATCGCCGTTGGACCATTTGGCGTTGGTGCGCAGATGGAAGGTGTAGACGGTGGCATCGGGCGAAATATCCCAGCGTTCCGCAACGCCAGGAGCTACTGCAGTGCCTTTGGCGGCGGGAATCACGAGGCCTTCGAGCAAGGACCGGATGATGCCATGCTCGGTCTGGCCAGTGACGACGTGGGGGTCCAATTCTTGCGGCTCAGAACCGCGAACGAGGTGCAATGTTTGGGTGCGGATGCCGGCCTCGACTGGTGTCTCGCGTTTGCCGCAACCGGCGAGGAGGGCTGTCAACAAGGCAACAAAAATCAAAAATCTGGAATGGGCCTCGTAACGCCTTAGTCTGCCACCTTTATCAGGCGCATTCCCCCTCACCCCGGCCCTCTCCCTCAGGGAGAGGGAGAATAGCAGGGCCGGACAACGGCGAAGGGAAGTCAAAATTCTATTCAATACTGGCGTGTCTTGATTGTTGAATGTTTTGACCATTCCAGCCGGGGCCGGTTCATTTTCCGGCGTCGCTGTTGATGCCGATTTTTTTCAGGAACGGTTCGATGGAACGCGGGCGGCCCAGGAATTTCTCGATGGACACATTGATATCACGCGAATCGCCGACTTCGTAAATCTCTTTGCGCAGGCGCATGCCGGCGCCCTGGTCAAAGAAACCATCCGGCGATTTTTCGAACACCGTGGCCATGTCGGCCGCGATGGCATCAGCCCAGGCATAGCCGTAATAACCTGCGCCGTAGCCGATAATGTGGCCGAAGTAGGCGGGGAAGGCAGAATCCGGCGGCACGGGCAGCGAGACTTCGCTGAGGACTCTATTGGCAAGCGGCAGGGTGTCGTCAGCATTCGTTGCATGGATCTGTGTGTGCAGCATCAGATCCATGAGGCCGAAGGAGAGTTGGCGGCGATAAAAGGTGCCTTCGGTGGCGAGGCGCGATGCCTTGAGCTGGTCCAAAATCTCTTCAGGAATCTTGCGGCTGGGGTCGCGGTAATCTGCCGCAAAACTATCGAGCACCTTTTTGTCCCACGCCCAGTTCTCCAACATCTGCGAGGGGGCTTCGACGAAATCTGTCGGCACGCTCGTGCCCGAGAAACGGCTGTATTTCGCACGCGTCAGGATGGTGTGCATGGCGTGGCCGAACTCGTGGAAAATCGTTTCCACTTCGTCGTGCGAGAGCAGGGAAGGTTTGTCAGGTTGCGGCGGTGGGAAATTGCAGATGAGCGCGCACACGGGGCGTTGATACGTCCCATCGGGCAACAGCTTGCCTTCGGTGATGCCGAATTGTGCGAAGTGATGATACTTGCCCTCGCGCGGGAACATATCGAGATAGAACAGACCCATCGGCTCGCCGGTCTTGGCGTCCGACACGGCGTAGAGCTGAAGGTCGCCAATCCACTTGTAAGGCGCTTCCACGCGCTCGAATTTCAGGCCGAAGATACGCTGATAAATGGCGAACATGCCGTCGAGCACGCGCTGATACGGAAAGAACACGCGCAGTTGCTCGGCATCCACGTTGTATTTGGTCTTCTTAAGTTCATTCGCGAAATAGCGCCAGTCCCAGACATTGATGATGGCGTTAGTGTCGCCAGTTTCTTTGATCTTCAACTGCCGGAATTCTTCCAACTCGGCGTCGTACTTGGGTTGCAGGCCGTGTTCGAGGTTTTCTTCGAAATCGATAGCGGTCTTGGCGTTCTTGACCATGCGCACTTCTGTGGCGAAATCCGCAAACGTCGCGTAACCGAGCGCGTGGGCGATGTTGTCACGCAGGACGAGGATTTTCTGGAGCAGGGGAATGTTCTCTTCGCGAGCGAGATTGTACTGGGCCACGAGCATGCGTTTGCGGGTGTCTTCGCGGCTCGCGTTGTCCTCCACCATGATGTAGTGGTAGGTGATATTAGCCTTGAGGGTGTATTCATCCTCACCGGTCTTGATGCCTTCTTGCGCGAGAAAATCCTCCGGCACGCCAGCTAGTTCTGCCTTCGTGAATTTGAGCGGCGCTTCAGCTTTGGTCACGTTGCTCTCAAAATCCGTTTCGAGTTGCGATACATCTTTGCGCATCTGCTCCACCTGGTCGCGTTGTTCCTTGGGCAATTCCAAGCCGGCCCGGCGATAATCACGCAAGGTCTCGTCCAAAAGTTTTTTGTCTTCGCCCACCAGGTGCGGCTTGGTATCGGCGTAGGCCTTCACGGCGGCATAAACATCCAGCCGGTAATCGATGCTGACGGACCATTCCTCCAACCGCTTGATGTTTTCGGCGGCGGCATCGCGCACATCGGCGTTCGTGCTGGTCTCTTTGATAAGATCCAGGCGGTTTGCGGCGAGCGAAATCATGTAGCCGATATCATCCAGCGCACGGACGGTGTTCACGAACGTGGCCTTTTTCTTGTCCACCTTGCCCACATCATCCAGCGCGTCATTCGCCATCGAGATGGTGTTCTCCACGGTATTGCTTACGGCATCGGGCGTGGTCTCGAAGTCCGGCAGCCGGATGACACTGTGAAATTGTTTGGCCTTCTGTTGAAAGGCGGCCAACGGGTCGGCGGCGGATTTAGCAGAAGGAGAATGGGTGGAACAACCGGCGAGCAAAGTAGCGAGCGACATGGCCAGTAAAAATTTTGTCATACCGGCTAAAGCTTGCTTCTGAAGGGAGATGCAATCAAGAGGATTTGGCAGCACTGTACGCAGAAAACCACAATGTCCACAAAGTTGCGATGAAGGCAGTGGCCACCAGTAGTCCGATCAAAGCATGCCGGTATCCCTCTGGCAATTCAGCTTCACAGCGGTTCGGACCGTTTGGCTGATCCGATCTTATATCCCGTTCACTTTGAATCGGTCTTGAGGCTGTCCACCAACAGATTGCCCTGGTGATCGATCGCGCCGGCATAGTCGGTTTTGATTTCGGTGGAAAGCGAGTCGGCTTTCTGGCTGTCCCCCTGGCTGCGGCAATCCTGGGCCAGCAAAAATCGCGCGTAGGCGCCGACCTGAACGCCATCCCCATAAAAGCAGCCGTTGTAATCATCAATGCAATTCTGCAGATATCTGGCTCGATCTTCACCTTTGGACATCTGGGCCAGATAAAGCATGGCGCAACCGGTACGGTCCAGGTCGGGATATTTCTTAATCATGGTTTGAAGACTCTGGATAGCTTCCGGGGTGCCCCATTTCTTGTTGCCGACCTGATAGAGTTGTTCCGCTTCCTGCAGTTCGGCCTCGGTATGGTTCCGCTTGTCCTGTGCCATCGTCTGCATAAATGTCTGGTGAAGGGCTTGCTGGCGGCTGTTCAGATTTGTCTGGGCATTGGCTTGCAGGGAAGGGTGCGAGGGCCGGTTTTTCTGACCGGTTTTATAAATCAAAACGGCGGCTATAACGACAACGACGGTGAGCAGGATGGACGATAGCAGGATTTTTATTTTCATAATTTTAGATTTCCCGGTGTTGCTAACGCGGTCACTTTGAATCGGTCTTGAGGCTGTCCACCAACAAATTGCCCTGGTGATCAATCGCGCCGGCAAACTTGGTTTTGATTTCGTTGGACAGTACGTTGGCCTTCTGGTCGTCACCCTGACTGCGGTAATCCTGGACCAGCAAAAAGCGCGCAAAAGCCCCCACCTGGACGCCGTCGCCGTAATAGCAGTCGTTGTAATCATCAATGCAACTCTGAAGATACCTGGCCCGGTCGTCACCATTGGACATCTGGGCCAGATAGAGTGTGGCGCAGCCCGCCCGGTCACAATCGGGATATTTTTTGATCATGGTCTGTAGACTCTGGATGGCTTCCGGAGTGCCCCAATTCGTGTTGGCAACCTGATAGAGCTGTTCCGCCTCCTGCAACTGCGCCTGGGTAAGTTTGCCCTGATCCTGCGCCAGTCGCTTCTCAAAATTTGCGCCAAATGATTGCTGTCGGCTTTCCCTAAGCTGTTGTGCTTCGAGAGGTTTCAAGGATTGGGAGATTTTGTGCCTTTGAATAATCTCGTATGCTAAAGCGACGCCGAGAATGGCAATCATGCTAAACAGGATGATAGATTGCCGTATTTTAGTTTTTTTAATACCGGCGTTCGTGTTCACAGCAGGTTGAACAGGGGCTGGAGGCGCGATCTGTCCGGGCTCTATGGCCACGATGGTTTCCACCATGGTCTTCACTTCGCTGACCTGCTGGTAGCGGAGTTCAGGTTTCTTTTCCAGGGCGCGCAGAACTACTTCGTCCAGCCGCACATCGATGTGGACTTTCTTTGACGGAACTTCGATTTTCTTGCCAGGAAGTTCGCCGGTGAGCATCTGGTAAAATACCACGCCTAACGCATAGATGTCCGCCCGATGATCCACTTCGGTGGGATGTTCGACTTGTTCCGGCGCCATGTAGTTGGGCGTGCCCATGATTTTGCCGGACACGGTCAAGTCAGGCGAAGCGACGGCAATTCCTCCATCGGCCCTTGGATCGTTCTCCACCCCGACCAGCTTGGCCAGACCGAAGTCCGCCACTTTCACGCGGCCACGGCGATCGAGTAAAATATTTTCCGGCTTGATGTCCCGGTGGACGATGCCCTGGTCGTGCGCAAATTGGAGCGCGTCACAGATCTGCGGCACGATGGCCAGCGCTTCGCGTGGCGACACGCGGCTGCTTGCGAGCAATTGGCGCAGGTTCACGCCGTCCACAAATTCCATGAGGAAATAAAACTGGCCGCTTGTTTCGCCGAATTCGTAAAGCGTGACAATGTTGGGATGATTGAGCTGTGCCAGCGCCCGGGCTTCACGGGTGAAGCGTTCGGCGAACGCCGGTTCGCTGCCGACGCCCGGGGGCAGGATTTTCAGGGCCACGAACCGGTTGAGTTGTCTTTGCCGCGCCTTGTAGACCGCGCCCATGCCGCCCCTGCCAATGAGTTCAAGGATCTCGAGCTGCGGAAAAAGCCCGGCTATCTCTTCGACGGCAGGCGGGACGAAGGCCTGATGCGTCATCGACCCGGTGTCCGAACCTTTACCAGTGGGAAAACCCGCCTTGATGAGACACTCCGGGCAAAGGCCCAATCGCACATCCGGTGCGAGCGGCTTTTGGCAACTGGGACAAAGGGGTTTCGTATCCATATTGTGTCTCTCAACCTGTTCTTAGGAAACGCGGACGAAAGGTTACAGGCTTACCCGATCAAAACTTACCCAAGGAGGCATATTCCCGGCCGGCTAACCCCTGGCCAGCACGGCAAAGAGATGGCGAAGTTCGTCATCCACATCCTCTCCTGCGGCCATGGTTTCGGCGATTTCCGACCGTAGCAATGCCCGGTAGCGCTTCCGCAGCCGGTGCACGGCCACTTTCACCGCGCCTTCATTCATATCCAGCTTCGCTGCCAATTCGGCATAGGGCTGCGATTCGCGACCGCCGACCAAACTGGAACTCAACCCGACGAATAATTCACCTTTGCCGGCCTGTTCGTATTCCGCCCGCAATCGTTGCAAAACGGTGTCGAGCAGCGTCAGCGCCCAGCGGCGTTCGAAATATTGTTCCGGCGTGCCTTCGTCCACCGGTTCGTGACCGTAGCGGGTCTCGGCGGCATCCAGTTGCATGGGCACATGCGTCACATGGCCGCCGCGTTTTTGCGCGCGCGTCTTGTCCCATTCATCCGAAAGAAACCGGCTCATGGCCGTCAGCAGAAAAGTCCGGAAGCGCCCGCGCTCGCGGTCCGCATCGCCGACCCATTGGCGTTCCAACAAACGCGCAAAGAAGGCCTGGGTCAAATCCTGTGCGTCTTGCGCCGGGTGTCCACGCCGCCGGACATAAGCGTAAAGGGGATACCAATAGGTCCGGCACAAATTTTCCATGGCGGCCTGTGCCTGGGTGGTATCGCTGCGCGTGGCAGCCAGTATGATCGACCATTGCGTGGTGACGAAGACCGGGCGGCGCGCGTCAGAAGTGGGCGCTGATGGGGCTGAGGTGCTCACTGGTCAGAGCTTAATCATGTCCGGCAAAGCGAGACGAGCCATTTTCTAAACAGGTGGCGCCGTCGCCAGCCTTGAGAATGGACCGCTCGCCACAAGGGGCAAGGCCTTTAATGTTTCGTTACGGCTGTTTTGGTTTGATTGGGCCAAATGGCCCGTGTCCCATCTGGTAAACCTGAACCTCGTGACCCGCAATTATCAGTTTGCAAATGAACATCTTTGCTTTTGGATCAGGGTTTCCATTGCCCGCAAGACCGAAACTGACGGTTCCATTTCCCAGGCCGGTGTTCGCCGGCATACTGCCTGGAGGAAGCAGGCTCGCGACATGCAGGGCAATAGGCCTCGCGGCCCCCGGAACAACCGAAGCCGTCCAGTAACAGTCCGGCGAAGTGAACACTTCGATAAGGACGGTTTCATTTTTACCGGGTGCTTCAATAGTTGCCGGGTAAGGTGGTCCAACCGAGAGGGCATATTGGCACACTAATGGTTGTTGAATGATGGTGACGTAGTGCCCTAGAGATGTACAGACTCTCACCGCACGCTTCTTGCCCGTTGTGTTTTCGTTAAGAGAATAGGTGACCGTAGAGCTGCCGGTACCGCTAGTGCTGCCCAGAGTGACGAAATTGGGCGGCGCAGAAGGCGGCGCACCAAGAGGCGCTGCACTCATGAAAAAAAGACTCCATTTGCAATAGACCTGGCTAGTGGAAATGTTGAGGGTAAGGGGATTTCCGCCAGCATCTGCCGTGTGCGCATGGCCGTCGAAAATCAATGGATTCGATGTGGCGGAAATTGAGGTATCACACTGCAACTCGTAAAGCGCGAACGCGAGGCCGGATGAATTTTTCTGGGTAACTAAAGTCCCGCCCGCAATGTTAAGCTTTTTCTGGAGGTCAGTCGGATTATCATCAGATATAATCATCCAATCATCGAAAACCGGATAATCCACCGGTAGAGCCGGCGGCGTTTGTGGCAGGTCCTGGAAAGCAACGATGTTCTCTGCATTGGTGTTCGAGACGTCGCCATTCAGATTTGCCTCTGCTGAAAGGCTGGCGTCCGGTTGAATCGTCACAAAGTTATCCAGAACGAATTCGCCAGTGCTTTCGTTGAATGCGTCAATATCCACCTCAGAACCCGATCCGGGGCCTCCGCCGCTAATGTCGAAGTACCAGGCGGTTCCCACTATATCCCCCGTGGTGCCGACCGTTACCGAAGGAGGAACCGGATGAGTAGATACAATAGGGGGGGCGCCCGCGCCGCCCGTAATGGACCAGAACGCAAACTGCAAGGTAGGTCCATTTGGTACAACGACTTGATTCATCCCGGGCGTAATGGAAAAAGTGTGTGTTTGTCCTGGCGCTGGGGCTGGATTCTGCACAACCGAAGGGACCGGGGGATTGGCGTAAGTGCCGATCCCAATATAAGTCGGGCCACCGGCACGCCGACCTTTCGGCCGACATATTGATAGTAGCGTGTGTATATATAAGGCATATTGTTACTGATTGCCATCATTATTCCTAATCCCAGACTAGACAAGCCTAAAATGCCCAAAACTGTTTTTGGTGGAATGATACTCAAAGACGCAAGGCAATTTGACAAATTCGGCAGATAAAATTCCGCGCGTGACACCGTAAACCTGACACATGACACTGCGGCGCTGACACGGCGCTATGCCTTTGCTCGAAATCAAAAATCTGAAACTCGATTTTGCCGCTGGGGGCAAATATCTCCGCGCCGTGGATGATGTGTCGCTCACGTTGAACGAAGGTGAAACGGTTTGCCTCGTCGGTGAGAGCGGGTGCGGCAAGAGCGTGACGGCGCTATCCATCGCGCAACTCGTGCCCACGCCGCCTGCCAAATATGCCGGAGGCGAAATTCTGTTGAACGGGCGCGATGTGCTGAAGATGTCGTCGGCGGAACTGCGGTCCATCCGCGGTGGGGTGGTGAGTTACGTTTTTCAGGAACCGGGCGCGTCGTTGAATCCGGTCTCCCGCATCGGCGCGCAGATCAAAGAATCACTCAAATTGCATTGGAAAAACAGAGCAGGCAGAAATAGCGGTTCTGCATCGGCTGATGGCAAGGCAGTCAACGACGGCGCGCACGGAGTGACGCGCCCTACCTCAAAGGATCTCGATAGGGAAGTGATACGGCTGTTGAGGCTGGTGGGGATTCCGGCGCCAGAATCGCGCATCCGGAATTATCCGTTCGAGATGTCCGGCGGGATGCAGCAGCGCGTGATGATAGCGATGGCGCTGGCGAGCGAACCCAAATTGCTGGTGGCCGATGAGCCGACGACGGCGCTCGATGTAACCATCCAGGCGCAGATTCTTGACCTATTAAGCGACCTGAAGAAACGGTTCAACATGGCCATCCTGCTCATCACGCACAACCTAGGCATTGTGGGCGATATGGCCGACCGCGTGGCCGTGATGTATGCGGGGCAGATCGTGGAGCTGGCGCCGGCGCGGGAATTGTTGAGCCGTCCGCTGCATCCGTACACGAAGGCGTTGATGAATTCTGTGCCCAAGCTTCAAGGTGGTGCGACGCGGCTGACGGCGATTCCTGGCAAGGTGCCGGGGATTGGGAATTTTCCACCGGGATGTCGATTTGCTCCGAGATGCCCGAGCGCCAAACCGGAGTGCGCGAATACGATGCCGGAATTGGTGGAGGTGGAGGCGGGGCGGTGGGTGCGGTGTTTGTATGCTAGATGAACAAAGTCTTACCGCAGAAGCTCAAGGCACAAAGATGAAAACTTATTTATTAACTTGGAATCCAAACCGTTCACCTGAGCCGGATATGCCGAAGCAGGCAAATGAAACTGCTGCCGGTAAAATCGTGGTTGCAAGATGGAGTTGTGGAAACACCAAACAAATTAAAATAGGAGACAGAGTTTTTTTAATCCGTTTGGGTGTCGATTCGAAGGGAATTGTTGGTTCGGGATGGGTGGTTGAGCCTTCATATTTTGACCGACATTGGGATTTACAAAAGCTCGTGGAAGGAAAGAAAAGCTTATTTATAAAGTGCGAATGGGAACGGATTCTAAATCCGACGATCGATTTGCCACTTTCAATTAACAAACTCCCCCGTTGGAACTTGGGCAAGAAAAGCTGGACACCTCAATCTTCTGGAATTCAAATTCCTTACGAAACTGCGGATGAACTAGAGCATCTTTGGGCTGAACATATTGGGGCCTCAAGCCTCGGTGATGTTTTTGTGGACGACGAAATCTCAGCGTTTGAAGGTGAGGAAAGAATGGCTTTGGTTCGACATCGAAAACGGGAGCAAAAACTTCGAGACGCAAAAGTCAAACAAGCGCAGCAAAAGAATCAGGGCCGGTTGATTTGTGAAGTGCCAGGATGCAATTTTGACTTTGAAAAAGTTTATGGAGAACTTGGAAAGGATTTTGCTCACGTACATCATTTGAAACCGCTCGCTGACCGAGAATCACCTTCCAAAACGTCACTTGATGACTTGGCTGTGGTCTGCACGAATTGCCATTCGATGATTCATCGTAACGGAAAATGTCGTGCATTGGGCGAATTGATTCCATGAATTCTCCGCGCTTTTGCGCACTGTGTTAAATTCAGTTTTGTCGGATTGACGACCTGCTGGATTGCGCTTAATTTCACGGCATGAGTACGGTTGCTGAAATCAAGGCGGCGATTGACCAGCTCACAACACAAGAGCGCGCCGAGTTGGAGGCAATGTTACATCCTGATTGGGACCAGCCATTGCCTCATAACGCAACGCCGCCCGATGTGCGCAAAAAACTGGCAGAAGCATCCCAAGGCCGCTTCGAGCCGGGTAACCGCTCTAATATTTCCAAAATCCTCTCTTCACTTAAATGAATCCCCGCTGGGACGAAAGCGAGTTCGTCTTCGGAGATTTACAAACCGCGGCGCAATTTATCCATCAGGACAATCCTACGGGCAGCACACGCATTCGTTGAGGCGGCTTACAATACGTTTGAGTTTCTTGCGCATAATCCAGGTGTAGGCCGCCAGCGCATAGATTTAGTTTATTCAGAGGTTCGTTCCTGGCGCATCAGTGGGTTTCGTCGCTATCTGGTTTTCTACCGTGAGATGCCGGATAGAATACAAATCTGGCGCATCTTGCATGGTGCACGTGATTTGCATCAAACACTTGGCGGGCAATAGGTGCTTCCTTTGCATGTTAACAAACTTCTTTAGCGCGCAAAGGTGCAAAAAGCGTGGATTGACGGGCCTGGGAATGGTGGGAAGATTGGGCTGAATCTCGACTTGGCTGTGGACGGAGGCGTTGGGTAGCGCGTTGGATTCAAGCTGCTGGAATCCGCAGGGGTCGTTCTTCGGGGGAAATTTATGAAAAAATGGTTCTTCGTTATTACCACACTGACGTGTTGTGCCTTTCTACAATCATCCGTGGCATCAGTTCTGGTGCAGGATGATTTCACTGGTGCCGCGGGAGCATTGCCGGATGCGACCAAATTTACCTGGGGCGGACAGATTGGGCAGAGTGGAACCGGCTTCTTAAGTTTATCCACCGACACAGCCGACCAAACGTGGCTGAGTTCCAAAACGAATGTGACAGTGACGGCGGGGCAGACGCTGGTTTTCCAAACGCGCCTCTACGCGTATGCGGAGAATTGGAATCCGGGGATTTATGGCGATGGGCAGCCGCGTGGTTTGCGGGTTGGAAGTGATGCCAACAACAGTGCTGAGTTCTACTCAATATCCCGGACCAGCCTGGGCTTGCGCGTGCGCAAAGCCGGGGTGCAGTCGCTGCAAACGTATGCGCTGCCAGCGGGTGTGGACTCGATGCATGATTATCAGATTTCCGTCACAACAACGTCAGTATGGTTCAAGGTGGATGGGACGCTGGCCGGGACCATCACGGCGAACCTCCCGACGGGTGCGCTTAATGTGTATGTCGATTCTTACGACGGTGGCGGGGTAGGGAACGTTCCGGTGACGATGGACAGTGTTTCACTATCGCTTACCAATCCGGTGGTGCTTCCACCAGTCATCAGCAGTTTTATGCCACCGCGCGGGCCGGTGGGCACGAGCGTCACAGTTTATGGGACGAATTTCACGGGTACCACGGGGGTTTTGTTCAACGGCGCGAGCGCAACTTTCTCGGCGATTTCGGATACGCAGATAGTCGCGACAGTTCCGGCACCGGCGCTTTCCGGTGCGCTTACGGTCATCAATCCCGGTGGGGCCGGGTTCAGTTCGAAAATCTTCGTCATCCAAACTGCCGTTGGCACAAACGATGAAGCCAGCCTGGACGCGGCATTGGCGAACAATACCGGCGAAATTGCATTCACTTGTGATGGCACCATCCATATCACGACGACCAAGTTGATCGGTGCGGATACCGTCCTTGATGCGACTGGTCACAATATCACCATCAGCGGCGGCAACGCCGTGCGGGTGTTCACGGTGAATCCTGGTGTGCAGTTGACATTGAGAAACCTGACCGTGGCAAATGGGCGCACCACCACGACGGTTGTAAATGGGCAGGTCATAACTTGTGGCGGCGGCATGGAAAACAACGGCGGCATCGTGACGCTGGTGGATTGCACGTTCAGCAACAATGTCGTTGTGGGTGCTGCGAATGGAGGCAACGGTTCGGGAGGCGCAATCAATAACGAAAACAACGGATCGTTGCTCCTGACGAATTGCACTTTGCTCAACAACAGCGTCACAGCCGGTTCGGGTACCACGGCCATCGATGGCAGCACCGGGACCGGCGGCACCGGTTACTATGGTTACGGCGGCGGGATTTACAATAAAGGCGGGACAGTTGTCATCGTCAACTCCACTTTCAGCGGCAATCAGGCGATCGGTGGCACTGGCGGGATTGGTGGCCGCGGGTTTGATGGCTATCAATACTGGTATTCGACTGGATTGTTCAGCGGATATTGGGTGACTGTTCCCGGCGGTCCGGGCGGCAACGGTGGCGATGGCGGCGATGGCTTTGGCGGATCTCTTTACAATGCCTCCGGCACAGTGACCATGGTCAACGTCACCCTGGTACACGGTTCGGCCATCCCTGGAAGTGGTGGCGCGCCCGGTTATCATGGTGCCTACTCCTCCGGCTATCCGATGGCCGGTTATCCCGGATACAACAGCTATGGCGGTAATATTGGCTTCGGGTCGGGCGGCGTAGCCCTCAAGAACACCATCGTCGCGTACGGCAGCGGCGCGCCCGGTTACAATTGCTCGGGCGCGCTGGTTGATAACGGGAACAACCTCTGTTCCGACTCGTCGGCGGGTTTCAGCGCGGCGAACAGTTACAACGGTGTCGATCCACTCCTGGCGGCGAACGTGGCTGATAACGGCGGGCCAACTTTAACGCTGGTGTTGGCCGGTAATAGTCCGGCGATCAATTCCGGTGATAGCAACTTTGCGCCGTCAACAGACCAACGTCATCTCCCGCGCGCCGGTGTGAGCGATATGGGCGCTTATGAATTCCAAACGCCGGCATCGGCCATTTCTTACGCGTGGTTGCAAAGTCACGGTCTGCCCCTCGATGGTTCGGCTGACCTGCTGGATGCGGACGGCGACGGCATGAATACCCTGAAGGAATGGATCGCGGGGACGGATCCGGCCAGTGCCGGGTCCTGCCTCAGGATGCTCTCTGCTGTCTGCACCAAACCGGGCAATATGGTGAGCTGGCAGAGTGTGAGCGGGAAGTTGTATTCGATTCAACGAAGCGACGGCGGGTTATCGTCGTTCGTGACGGTGAAGAGCAACATCGTGGGAGTCGCGGGGGTGACGACTTACGTGGATACGAATGCGATTGGGGCAGGGACGTTTTTCTATCGGGTGGGGGTGCAGCAATAGCTTGCCGTTGAGAGTGGAAAAAATAAAGGCCGGACAACAGGTCCGGCCTTTCACACACGGTGCACGAGAACAGTGCAACGAGAGCGATTACAAATTAGCGCAACGCTATGCGAGGTGTTCCCAGTCAAATCGGGAAGTGCAAGCAAATGAGCGAGCAGTTGAAATCCTCGCGGACATGGCTGTCCGCGCTCCGTGATGGGGTGGAAAATTGAATCCGGGAAAAAATAAAGACCGGACAACAGGTCCGGTCTTTCACACACGGTGCACGAGAACAGTGCAACGAGAACAATTACAGATTAGCGCAAGGTGGGTTTTTCACTAGTCACCAGTACTGGGTACAAATAATAATCAAAACAAAATATTGACTAATTTTGACAATGTGCTATGGTAGGGTGGTTCTTTGACATGGGTGGTCAGGGTTAAGAGAGTACTCAGTCGTCGGGCTCGGGAGGACGGGTGTGCCTGCTTTGCGCGCCCCACAAGGTTCCTGTTTTGTGCCTTTGGTTTCGGCCTTTAAGAAGCTGGTTGGAAACCTTGGTAAGATGGGTAGAAAAGCGGGAAAAATGCGAATTGCTGCTTTTTCTCTGAAATTGCTGGCAATCAATGATTTATGCCAAAAATGGTTTCGGCGGCTCCAACCAAATCCAAGATGTTTCACGTTGGTGAGAAGTTAGACGATTAGCGGGTAAATTGTCAGAAATTGTGACTAGAGCGGTTTAAATAATGCCGTAGCCACTTGGAAAGAAAGATGGGAGGCGGTCTTTTTGGATTTTGGCTTCGTTTCGGCTCAGTTACAGGCCACTGCGGGCATGCGCCTTCGCCAAAGCCTCGCCCAAATCCAAAAATCCTCGCCCCAAGTGGCCACAGTATTATTTAAAACGCTCTAATTTTCCGGACAAAATTGATTCAATTCAGCAATTCTTATCCAGGGTGGTCGAAAAAAGGCCCATAGACACGTAAGTGACAATAAGGACAATTGGAACAGTGCACAGGCCGGGGCTTTTAGAAAATTTTAGGATATTTTCCGCTTATTTAGCAGCCAAAGCTTTTTCGATCTCGCTGGTCAATTCCGGGGAATCCGGAGTGGTCTTGGAATCGAAGCGTTTTAGGATGGTGCCGTCTTTGCCGATGAGGAATTTATTGAAGTTCCAGGTGATGTCGCCCGGGAAGGGAGAACCTGCTCCGGCGAGCCAGACATACAAAGGCGCGCGGTTGTCACCGTTGACGTCGATCTTATCGAACATGGGGAAGGTGACGCCGTATTTGCTGGTGCAGAATTGTTTGATCTCGGCATCGGTGCCGGGTTCCTGGCTGTGGAATTGGTTGCAGGGGAAGCCGAGGATGACGAAGCCCTGGTCCTTGTATTTCTCGTAGGTGGCTTCGAGCGCTTTGTATTGTGGCGTGAATCCACACTTGGAGGCGACGTTCACGATGAGCACCACTTTACCTTTGTAGGCGCTGAGCGAGACGTCTTTGCCGTCGATGTCTTTGACGGTGAGGTCGTACATGGAACCGGCGCGCGTGGCAATGGTTCCCAAAAGCAGGAGGACGGCGAACAGGGCAATGGATTTCATAGGAGTAGTGTCGATGGCATCAGGTAATTTGTCCAAAGGGAAAGAGAGGCTTCCGGGGCAGAAAGTTACAGGAATCGCCGGGGCATCGAAATTCGAAAATAAAGCCACGTTATCTGCTAAAAGGCACTGAGCCTGCTGATACCCCGTGGCAAGGAAGGGGATATCTCCAGAGACGTCCGCTGAATTTATGGGAACGTTCCCATTAAACCTGCTGCTCGCAGACGGCAACAACCCCGTAAGCGAGCGGTTGCGAACCGGTCACGAAACGATAATATCGGGTCGTGGCCGGCCTTATTCATGATCTCGAGCGTACTATCGCTGCGCGAAGTTTGTTCCTGCGCGGCGAGAGAATCCTGGTCGCAGTCTCTGGCGGCGTGGATTCCATGGTGCTGTTGCACCTCTTGTGGGTACTGTCCCGAAAACACGACTGGAAACTGGCGGTTGCCCATTTAAACCACAAATTGCGCGGGCGGGAAAGCGATGCTGACGAACGATTGGTGCATCGGGTGACGCGCAAGTTGCACCTGCGGCTGGTTTCCGAGCACGCCGATGTGCGGGCGCTGGCGAGCGAACGGGGAATCTCCATCGAGATGGCCGCGCGCGCGTTGAGACACGATTTCCTGGCCCGCACGGCGGAACGCCTGAAGATTTCCACGGTGGCCCTCGCGCATCACGCCGATGACCAATTGGAATTGTTCTTCATCCGGCTGATGCGCGGCAGCGGCGCGGAAGGATTGAGCGGCATGAAATGGCGCGCACCTTCGCCGGCGGATGCGAATATTGAATTGGTCCGTCCGTTGTTGGATGTGCGCAAGGCGGACCTGAAAAAATATGCCCGCGCAAATCGCGTGGTATTTCGCGAGGACAAATCGAACGCGAGCCTGGACTTTCAGCGCAATCGTATCCGCCACGAATTGCTGCCTTTGTTGACGCGAAAATATCAGCCGGCGCTGGCGACTTCGATTCAGCGCGTCATCGAGATCGTCGGCGCCGAGTCGCAACTGGCAAAAGAAGCGGCGCAAAAATGGCTGCGACGCAAGACGGGTGCGCAGTTTGACAAGCTGCCGGTCGCCGTCCAACGGTGGGTGTTGCAGTTGCAGTTAGTGGCGGATGCTATTGCGCCGGAGTTCGAGCTGATCGAGCGATTGCGATGCGAGCCGGGGAAAAAGGTCAGTATCGGGCCGGGTATCAGCATCCAGCGGAATGCCAACGGCCGGATGCAAACATCGCGTGTTGCTGCACCTGCCGGATTTCAAACCACTGAAAAGAAAGTGGACCTGAAGAAAGTGAAACGCATCGACTTCAACGGCGCACGGATCCGATGCAAAATTGAACAACAGAAGGGCTTTCGTCGTCCAATAGTCGGGCAAGGACGAGAATTGTTCGATGCAGACAAGGTTGGTTCAAGGATTGTCTTGCGTCATTGGCGGGCGGGGGACCGTTTTCAGCCCATCGGGATGAGTTCGGCGGTCAAGTTGCAGGATTTGTTTACTAATGCTAAGATACCTCGCGATCTACGAGGCAAATTAATGCTCGCAACAACCTCCCGAGGAGAGATTTTTTGGGTGGAGCAAATGCGTATCGCGGAAGGGTTTAAACTGACGCCTCAAACGGCACGGCGATTGCGGTGGTCGTGGAAGGCAGCGAGGGCAGATTCTGCCGTTGCTACTTGAGATTACGCATGATAGTTTGGAGTGATTTGAAACATGGCAAACGATAATAAAAAGAAAGAAAACGGCGATAAAGACCCGCTAAAGGGCGGTGGTGGTGATTTCCGCATGCCTTACAAGACTTGGGCGGTGTGGATCATCATCTTTGCCAGTATCATCAGCCTGATGCTGTTCCGCGATAAACTGCAGGCCCCGAGTACCGAACTCAAGCAGACCGAGTTGTTCAGCAAGGTTGACTCAAACCTCGTCGCCAGCGCTATCATCAATTACAACCCGCAGTTCTCTCCGCTCACCGAGATCACGGGGAGCTATTTCGAGACCGATGCCGCTGGGGCGATCGTCAAAGATGCTAACGGCAAGCAAAAGGAAGTACCCTTCCATACGAAGGCACGCCTCACGGACGAGATGGAAAATCGCCTGTTGAAACTTCCACAATTTGAACCGCGCGTGCCCAACACGATGTTCATGAACATCTTTTTGAGCCTTGCGCCCATCCTACTCATCGCAGGCTTCATCTGGTTCTTTTTTATCCGCCAGATCAAGATGGCCGGCAAAGGCGCGTTGAGCTTTGGCAAGAGCAAAGCCCGCATGCTCGCCAAGGAACGTAACAAGACCACTTTCAAGGACGTCGCCGGAGTGGACGAGGCGATTGAAGAAGTGTCCGAGCTCGTCGAATTTTTGCGTGACCCGAAAAAGTTCCAACGTCTTGGTGGCCGTATTCCCAAAGGCGTGCTGATGATCGGTGCGCCCGGTACGGGCAAAACCTTGCTGGCTAAAGCCATCGCGGGCGAAGCAGATGCCGCGTTCTTCAGTATCAGCGGTTCAGATTTTGTTGAGATGTTTGTTGGCGTCGGTGCGAGCCGTGTGCGCGATATGTTCGACCAGGCACGCAAGAACACGCCTTGCCTTGTTTTCATCGACGAAATTGATGCAGTGGGTCGTTCCCGTGGCCATGGCCTCGGCGGCGGCAACGATGAACGCGAGCAGACATTGAATGCGTTGCTTGTGGAGATGGATGGCTTTGATACGCAGGAAGGCATCATCATCATTGCGGCGACGAATCGTCCGGACGTGCTCGACCCTGCGCTGATGCGCCCCGGTCGTTTTGACCGTCAGGTCACTGTGAATCTGCCGGACGTGCGCGGACGAGAAGCGATTTTGAAAGTTCACGCCAAAAACGTGAAGCTCGCGCCGAATGTGGATTTGTCAGTGATCGCGCGCGGTACACCGGGTTATTCCGGCGCTGAGCTCGCGAACCTGTTGAACGAAGCGGCGCTTCTTGCTGCGCGTTTAAATAAAAAAGCCGTCGGCATGCCGGAGCTGGAAGAAGCCCGCGACAAGGTGCGTTGGGGCCGCGAACGTCGCAGCATGGCGATGAGCGATGAAGAGAAGCGCGCAACAGCGTGGCACGAGGCTGGCCACGCGCTGGTGAATGTGTTGCTCAAGCACACACATCCGTTGCACAAGGTCACCATCATCCCGCGCGGACGGGCGTTGGGCGTGACGATGTCGTTGCCCAAGGAAGATGTTTTGAACATGCGCCGCAAACAGGCCATCGACACTATCATCATGACCATGGCGGGACGCATCGCCGAAGAATTTGTGACGGAAGATGTTTCCAGTGGCGCGGCCAGCGACATCCAGCAGGCCACGCAACTCGCAAAGGCGATGATCATGCATTGGGGCATGAGCGAGAAACTCGGCAACGTGCTTTACGGTGAAGCGCAGGAATACGTTTTCCTCGGCCGTGACATGATGCGCACGAAGGATTACAGTGAACAGACCGCGCAGGAGATCGACACTGAGGTCAAGCGCATCATCTTCGAGGCGAACAAAACCGCCACAGACATGATCAACGCAAATCGCGACAAGCTGGAGATGATCGCCCGCGCGCTGCTCGAATATGAAACGCTGGACGGCACCCAGGTTGCCGAGATAGTGAACACCGGAAAATTTACGCCGCCGCCCACGCCGCCGCCGCAGATCGATACGAATATGGGAGCGCCTGCCGGCACGCCGTTGCCGGAAACCCCGCCCAAGAACGTGCCGCCTGCGTTACCTGGATTGGGAACGCCTGCGCCTGCGACTGTTTGAACATCATCGGCTATGAAATCGAATTTTGTAGCCGATGGTCCTTTCCGATTACAAAAAGCGCATCTCCGTGAAGTGAGCCGGGAGTTGGAAAAACAATATGGCCCGGAGATGAGCCGGGCAGGATGGTTTAAATGGGTGTTTCTTCATATTCGCATGTTGAGAGATGCCAAACGGGAGATGCGTCGTCGAATGCCTTCTTCTGGCACGTTCTATTGAGCGGCTGCATTTTCCAACTTCCCTTGTAAGGTTGCTGTTCGTATTCTCGCGACCAATGATAATTGCTCCGTCTCTTCTTGCTGCGGACTGCGGACAGCTCGCCAGGGAAACCCGTCGCGCGACCAAGGCCGGCGCCGATTGGCTGCACCTCGATATCATGGACGGCCATTTCGTCCCGAACCTTTCTTTCAGCCCGGCCATCGTCGCGGCGGTGCGGCCGGAGACAAAACTTTTCTTCGACATCCATCTCATGTGTTCGAAGCCGGAGATCCTGCTCGAACCGTTCGCCAAAGCCGGTGCGGATGAGATGATCATTCACGTGGAATTGGGCGATGCAATTCCGGCGTTGATCTGGAAGATCAAATCGCTCGGCAAAAAAGTTGGACTGGCAGTAAATCCTCCCACAGGCATCGCGCAAGCGGAACCGTATCTGGACCAGCTTGACCTGTTGTTGGTCATGACGGTGAACCCGGGATTCGGTGGACAGGAATTCATCCACGAATGTCTGCCCAAGATACGGCAGGCTGACGAATGGCGCAGATCCAGGAATCTGCGTTATCGCATCGAGGTGGATGGGGGCATCAATATCCAGACCGCCGGCGAATGCGCCCGTGAAGGTGCAGACACTTTTGTGAGCGGAACGAATCTTTTCGGTGCGCGAAGCATGAAGGCCGAGATACGGAAGATGCGTCGGTCGGCGGAAGCCAATGATCCTTCCATGGCGGATCTGAAGGTCTGACCGGATGCCCTGGCCGTTTTGCTTTTACGGCGCTTGGCACGCGAACAGACTTTTGCCAGACTTCGTCCGTGGCACAAATCAAATTTGGAACAGACGGCTGGCGCTCGGTCATCGCCGAAGATTTTACCTTTGAGAACATCGCGCGCGTCTCGCAGGCGGCGGCGGATTATTGGGGCGCCAACCCTGTTTCTGGTTCAGAGCGAAAGGTCATCATAGGATATGATCGCCGATTTTTTTCCGATCGCTTCGCCCAGCGCGCGGCTGAAGTGTTTGCCGCGAATGACTTCCAGGTGGTCCTGACGCCGGAGCCTACCCCCACGCCGGCGGTTTCGTTTGCCGTCAAAGCGATGAAAGCTATCGTTGGCGTTATGATCACGGCCAGCCACAATCCGCCCATCTTTAATGGTTTCAAACTCAAGTCCTTTTATGGCGGGTCGTCCGAATCAGCCACCTGTGCGGCGGTGGAATCGTTCCTGGATAAGCATCCCGTGCGGTCGCTGGCGCTGTCTGACGCTATCAAACAAAAGAAGGTTATCGTTAAAGATATCCGCCCGGCGCATTACGCGGCCGTCAAGAAGCTCGTGGATTTCAAACTCATCGCGAAATCCAAATTGCGGTTCGCGCACGAGGCTTTGTTCGGTGTCGGTGCGGGATGTTTTGAGCAATTGCTGGACGGGACCACCTGCCGCGTCACCACGCTTGATGGGCAGCACGACGTGTTGTTCGGAGGAATCAATCCTGAGCCCATCGAAAAGAACTACAGGCCTACACAAAAATATCTGCGTGCGCATCCCCATGATATTTGCCTGGTGACAGATGGTGATGCCGACCGGGTCGGCGGCATGGATGGTCACGGGAAATATCTTACGACCCATATATTGATCTGTTTGCTGCTGCACCATTACGTCGTGAACCGCAAGAGCAGGGGACGCGTGGTGAAGGCGCTCACCACCACTTCCATGATGGACAAAATGTGCGCGCATTATGGTTTAGAACTCGTCGAAACTGGTGTGGGTTTTAAATATATCTGCGCCGAGATGCTCAAACGCGGTGTGATGATCGGAGCCGAAGAAAGCGGCGGCATTGGATTTGAGGGCCATATCCCTGAGCGTGACGGCATTGCCGCTGGCTTGATGTTGTTGGAGATGCTGGCCATGGAGCGCAAGTCGGTGAACAAGCTGATCACGGAACTGGAGAAACAGTTCGGCGTGTTCCGTTATGGCCGCATTGACACGCATTTTCCATTGGAGAAACGCGGCGCACTCATGGAATACCTCGCCAAAAACCCACCGCCTAAATTGTTGCGTTCGTCCTTGGCGGATGTGAAGACTTATGACGGCGTGAAGTTCATCGCGCAGGACGACTCCTGGCTTATGCTGCGTGGGTCAGGTACCGAACCAATCCTTCGCATCTACGCCGAAGCCAAATCAGACGCGGATGCGCAAAAGCTTTTAAAACTTGGTGTCGAGTTGACCAAACGGGTGTAAGTCTTTCCGACTTCTGGCCTTGCGAAAAAATATTTGATGATTACCCTGTCAACCATGATGGCACAATCACTTGACGCAAGCACCCATGCGAAACTTTCAGGACTCGGCCAGCGGGTTTTGGGCGGTGGGCAAGTCACGCGTGAAGAGGCGCTCTGGTTGTTCAACTTGGAATCCTCGGCTGACATCCTAGACCTGCTGTCATGGGCCAATCGCATCCGCGAGCACTTCAAGGGTAACAAGATACATCTTTGCTCCATCGTGAACGCCAAAGCAGGCGCTTGCTCAGAGAATTGCAGTTTTTGCGCGCAATCGTCCCATTATCAAACTGGTTCGCCACGTTATGGGTTTATTGACCCTGAACCGGTTTCGGAAGCTGCTGACGAAGCCAATAAGAATAGAGTCACTGCCGTTGGCCTGGTCGCGGCCTGGAAAGGGCTTAATGAAGGTCCGATGCTCGATGAAGTGTGTGACCGTGTACGTGAATTGAAGGCCAGTGGCAAAACGCGGCCGGATGTTTCACTTGGCATCATTAAAAGCCAACGCGTGGCCGACCGATTGAAGGATGCGGGTGTGGAATGCTACGGTCATAACCTCGAAAGTTCGCGCCGCTTTTTCCCCAAGACCTGCACCACACACACGTTCGACGACCGTCTTGAAACCATCGGTTATCTGAAGAAGGCCGGCATCAAGATTTGTTCCGGTGGCATCATCGGCATGGGTGAGACGCGTGAAGACCGTCGCGACCTCGCGTTTGAGCTCAAAGCCATCGGGGCCAATGTCGTTCCGGTGAATATCCTTAATCCGATACCCGGCACGCCGTTCGAAAAGAACGAGCCACTATCAGTGATGGAGATTTTGAAGACCATCGCGTGCTTCCGTTTCATCCTGCCGCGGCAGGAGATCATGATAGCTGGTGGCCGTACCGTGAATCTGCGCGATGCGCAAAGCATGATTTTCATGGCGGGGGCGAGTGCGCTAATGGTCGGCAATTATCTCACGACGCTGAATCAGCCAGTCGAAAAAGATTTGCAGATGCTCAAAGACCTCGGCCTTGATCCAAGCTGGGACAGCCATGGCTTTACTGACCAGGAAGAAGGTGGTTGTGGAAAAGAAAGTTGTGAGACAGAACCCGAACTGGCGGCCAAATAAGTCTTAGGGCAACCGTTCCACGCTGATCTTGTCCAGGTCACTCGCGCCAAGTTCAAGCAACGATGCATTGGTATAAAGGTCGCGACTGAATTTTACAGGCGGAACTTTGCCGAGCTTGCGTTGGCGATCCAATTCATCAAGCGATAACACGTCGAGCGCCACGGGATCGCGACTTACGCGGATCTCATTCAATACTGCGGAATAGTGCAACATGCTGGTTTCGCCGCCTTCATATTGACAGATGAGGGCGTCGGTCACGTTCAATACCACGCGGTCACCGACCTGCGGCATGGCATAGATTTCTGGTACAGCGCGTGCCAACCGGTCGGAATCGCTCTCAAAACGCAGGTTGTTATCCACTGAGCCCATAGCAAGGCTGTACAGGTTCCCGGCCACACCGGCATTGTTGTTGTTCAACAACGGTGTGACATTGATGATTTTTGTGAATTGCTTGGTCAGCAACGAGGTGACGAATGATTTTCGACCGGTGTTTTCGCTTTTATCCTGAAATTCGAAGTCCCCCCAGGTCAGATAACCGATGAGCGGTGTTTCGTAAAAAACCTTGGGGTCGTATCCAAAATCCGCACCACCTAACACTCGAACTCCGTATTGCCTGGCGAGTTCAAAAAATCCCGCTGTGCGTAAATCCTGCGCGTGTTTGTCCCAGATCACTATCTGTTCGGGTGGTATGTGTGCGGCCAGCAGTCCCTGGATGATGGCTTCTACGATGGCAGGGCGGGTGCCGCTGGTAGCGCCGGGTTCGGAAATGACCTTAATGCCGATGACGTCCTGCGTGGAGACCAGGCCCAACCACGCGTCGGCCAGGCTGGTCTGGTGGGTCAGTTGAAGTAACGCACGGTCGAACATGACCCGCACGTGCGTGATGGATGGCTGGAAAAGGTCGGTGGCTTCCGAATCGTGCACTATGACGACCCGCGCGCGCGCATTATTTTGGGCTGGGGGCGGGAGCGAAAGTTGTGCGTCGACACGAGCGACGAAGAGAAACATTGCCGCGGCGCAGAGCCGGATGGCGAATATTCTCACTCGCGTTAAGAACTTGTTGCACAGTGCGTAACTTGACACGTCAGGGGCAGGATGTTACCACCAGCGCCGATGGCCGACAAAAAAAATCGGAAATGGATATACGCTTCGCTGTGGATAGTGCTTGCAGGCGCGCTCGCCGGATGTACCCCGCCCGGACCACGCGCATTGCTGGAGGGAGAACGACAGGTCGATGCCGGACAATATCCTGAAGCCATCGAGAACCTCAAGGTCGCCACTTCGTTGCTCGCAACTAATGCACAGGCGTGGAATTATCTCGGGTTGGCCTATCATCACGCTGGCCAGGCTTCAAACGCCATCCCGGCATATCAACAGGCGTTACGACTGGACCATGACCTGACCGAAGCGCATTTCAACCTGGGTTGCCTTTGGCTGGAAGAGAACAAACTGGACCAGGCAAAGATTGAGTTCAACGCGGTGACGCTTCGCCGCGCGAATTACATCGATGGCTGGTTGAAGCTGGGTGAAACCCAAACGCGGGCACACGACCTCGTCGGTGCGGAAAACAGTTTCAACAAGGCGCTTAGCATGAATCCTCAGCAGCCGGAGGCGTACAACGGGCTGGGAATGGTTTCTTTGCAGCGCAACCGGCCTCGCGACGCCGTGCAACATTTCAATGCAGCGTTAAAAGCGCAGCCTGATTACGCGCCTGCCATCCTGAATCTTGCCGTAGTGGAACAGGCCTATCTGAATGACCGCCCGGCGGCGTTGCAGAAGTATCACGAATATCTGGCGCTCACTCCGGCGCCGCCAAATGCCGATGAGGTCAGCGTCACCGCACGATCCTTGGAGCAACAACTTGCGCCGCCGATTCGATCTGGAGCCTCTAATATGGTCGCACAGATAGTTCCGCGCAATGAATCGCCAAAACCGGCAACGAATGTCGCTATGGCTATTACTCCGCTAAAACCCGATACACAGCTCGCCAAGCCAAGCCCAGCGCCTCATACGCCGAGTCAGCCGGTTACCATGCGCCCAGTGGTAAAAACGGAGCCGGTTCCTGTCCCGACTGCGCAAGACGTTACGACGTCGACCAATGAGCCCGTCATCGTGAACGCGCCGCCTCCGCCGAAAAAGGGCTTTTTTGAGCGCATCAACCCATTGAATGTTTTTCACGCCCGTGATGATCAAGGCAAAGCAGTGACGCCATTGCCGCCTGAAAAACATGCGTCCACGGTGACACCTTTGCCGCCGCTGAACACTACGCCGTCGCCGCCGACAAACAGTAAGCCAGCAGCGGTCTCAACCACGACTGTAGCCACGGCACCCGTGCGTTATAAATATCATTCACCGAAGTTAGTTGCAGGAGATCGGACGGCTGCGGAACAGCCTTTTGCCAAGGGATTGCAGGCACAGCGCGCGGGTAATTACTCAGAAGCGATGCAGGACTATACCCAGTCTGTGCAAGCCGACCCCACGTATTTTGAGGCGCAATTCAATCTGGGATCGGCAGCCGCAGCGGCAGGTAAACCTGGTCAGGCGCTCCTCGTATATGAGAATTGTTTGGCATTGCGGCCGGATTCGGTCGATGCGCGTTACAATTTCGCGCTGGTGCTCAAACGGATGAATTATTTCACGGATGCAGCAATTGAATTTGAAAAGATTTTGGCGGACAATCCTCAAGAGGTACGCGCCCATCTGGCGGTCGGGAATCTCTATGCGGACCAACTGCACCAACCCGCCCAGGCACGGGAACATTATTCCAAGGTGCTGGAACTGGACCCAAAAAATGCCCAGGCCACAGCCATCCGCTTCTGGCTGGTCTCCAATCCCCCCTGAAACTGGCACGGAATCGGCTTAAATCAAAACGTTCAACGGGAGTTGGGTTTAGACACCCAACTGCCTGAACATTTGACATGAAGTTCCTCAATATGGACAGCATGCCAGTCAATTGGTTTGACCTGGCGGTGGTCGTACTCCTGCTCGTCGGCATTTTAAGGGGCCGCAAGCGGGGGATGTCACAAGAATTTTTAGATGTCTTTAAGTGGCTATCGTTGGTCATCGCGTGCGGTTTTCTGTATCAACCTGTCGGCGACATGATCCCTAGAAACTCGGTCTTTGGCCGGTTGTCAGCCTATATCGTGGCTTATGTCGGCATCGCCTTCGTTGTTTTAGCAGTTTTTGCCCTCATCAAACGGGCCATGGGCGGGAAACTCATCGGCAGTGATAAATTCGGCAACGCCGAATATCCGTTGGGAATGATTTCCGGCATGATTCGTTTTGCCTGCATGATCATAGTGGCGCTCGCCCTGTTGAACGCCCGCTCTTATACCTCTGACGAGGTCAACGCTGAGGTCAAATTCCAAAACGATAATTACGGCAGCCAGTTTTTCCCAACCTTACAGACCGTCCAGGCGCAGGTGTTCAAGAAATCGATGTCTGGACCGGTCATCAAAGAATATCTGGCGTTGGTCCTCATTAAACCGACGGCGCCGGAGAAGAAAGACCTTCGTCCCGAGGCGGCTCTCCCTTAAACTGGCCGCAGGCCGCCGGGCTAAGACCGGCACGCCTGAGCAATGGCCGGTTTATTTTCTGAAGCAACACTCGAACGCGTTCGCGCCGCCAGCGATATCGTGGAAATCATCGGTGGTTATCTGCCGCTGAAACGCGCGGGCGCGAATTTCGTCGCGCTCTGTCCTTTTCACAAAGAAAAATCGCCCAGCTTCAACGTCAATCCGCACCGCCAGATATTTCATTGCTTCGGCTGCCACAAAGGTGGCGATGTTTTCACCTTCGTAAAGGAATACGAAAACATCGGGTTTGCGGACGCCGTACGGCGGTTGGCGGAACGCGCCAAGATTCCCCTCGAGACGGAAAACCGGCCCGGCGAACAGCAGGCGCGGCACATCAAAGATCAGTTGCTTCAGGTACACGACCAGATCGCGCAGCGCTGGCAGAACTGCCTGGCGAACGAAGCCGCCGGAGAGATCGCTCGTGAATATTTGAAGAAGCGGGGAGTCGGTGAGGAGGCGATCAAGTTATTCCGCATCGGCGCGGCGCCGGAGTCATGGGATGACACGGTCAATTGGGCCAGGGGCAAAGGCTACGATCTAGGCCTGATGGAAACGGCGGGTCTCATCATCCGCAAAGAAGGAACCGATCGGCATTACGACCGGTTTCGCGGGCGGCTAATGTTTCCCATCTGCGATGAACAGGGCAGGGTGATCGGATTTAGTGGACGCGTTCTAAGCGGTGACGAGAAGACGGCGAAGTATGTCAATTCGCCCGAAACGCCCATCTTCACCAAGAGCAAAGTGTTCTTTGGCCTCGATAAATCCAAGCGCGCTATCCTGGACACCGGTTATGCCATCATCTGTGAAGGGCAACTGGACCTGATCGCCTGTTTCATGGCTGGTGTGCAAAACATCGTCGCGCCGCAAGGCACGGCCTTTACTGACCAACACGCGCGCATCATCAAACGTTACGTGGACGAGGTCGTGCTGTGCTTTGATTCGGATGAAGCGGGGCAAAACGCCGCCGTTCGTTCACTAGACCATCTGTTGGCCTCCGGCCTGGCCGTGCGCGTGGCGGTCGTTCCAGCGCCACACGACCCGGATAGCTTTATCAAGGCCAATGGCGGTGAGGCATTCCGACAATTGATTGAGAAGGCAGATGGATATTTTGATTATTTCTTGAACCGCCTTTGCAAGGTGAATGACACAACCACAGATAAGGGGCGTGTTGTTGTATTGCGCGAAATGGCGGAAGCAATCCATAAGACCGGCAATTCAGTGCTGGTAGACAAATACGCACAGAAGACTGCGTTACGATTAGGGGTTTCAGCGGATGCGGTGCGCGCGGAATTCAAGAAAGCTACTTCGTCCAGGCCAACTGTGACAGAAGAAGAAGAGGTTTTCCCCGAAGAACAAGTTTTGGTGCGTCCATCGGTGCAGGAGATGTGGTTGTTGAAATTGTTATTAGGCAACGATATCCCGGCGGGCATCGCGCTGGCTTTGGACACACGCTGGATACAGCACTTGCTTGTAAGGGAAATTGTCGGGCGTTGTGTCACATCACACTCCAGTCAGACTTGGCGTGGTCTGGCCGGATTCCTGGATGATTGCGAGTCACCGGATATGAAGAATCTGATAACGGAGGCGACCGCCGATGGGCGCGCGATCCCGAATCCTGAATTACAAATCAACGATCTGCTGGTGCGTCTGCGAAACCAGTTCATCGACCGGCAGCTTGCAGCGCTTATCCAACGGAGCCATCAGCCCGAAGCAACTGATGCCGAACGACTGAGCCTGTTGCAACAGCAACAGGAATTGCGAGAGCTGAAGCGAAAGCCCATCCAGTAAGCCCGCTTACCGCTATCAAAACTGGCGGTATCGTTGGATGGCAAAGGCAGCGATGAACGCTGCAAATGCCAACCCAACCACGATCGCTACGAGATAATTTCGGATTTCCCGGTCAACCTGGTCTGGGCCCAGGCGTGGGAATAGAATGCGTCCTATAAGTTTTTTCATGGGTTAAATTCGCCGGATTTGGCTACCTCCTGATACCTGCTGACTATACGTGACGTTCGATGGTTGGCTAGATAATGCAGCCGAAACGTGCCCTCAAAGAATTCTTACAAATGATGACGGAAATGAATCAATGAGCCGAAGGAGGGTGATTCCAAAAAACGTTGAAGATTGTAAGAGCGCCCGGGGCTGTTACGATATTCAATTGAAGCATGAGTACATACAGCCAAACTGCTGCTGTGGGATTGAATTACACTTGCATTGCGTGGAAAAATCTTTCTAATAGTAGCAACGATCAACTCTTCAAGGGCTTATGATTATCTATGCAATCTGTCTGGTCGCGGGCTTAATCTTCACACTGTTCAGCGCTGTTGCTGGCCACCTGTTTGGTGGTCACGCCGATGGTCATGTCGGCATGGGAGGCCATGCGGATGGCGGTATTGGGCATGACGGGGTTCCGGGAATCTCCATTTTCAGCCCGACGGTCCTGGCGAGTTTTGTGACAGCGTTTGGCGCGTTCGGTTTGATTTTTGATAAGATTGAAGCGACCAAAAGTGTCTGGATCAGTGCGCCACTCTCCTTTTTTGGCGGGCTGGCAGTGGCCATGGTGTTTTTTTGGCTGTTTAACGCGATGTTCAAAAAAACCGAAGGCTCCAGCGAATCGCGGGTGGCGATGTTGATCGGGCAGACCGCCGCGATCGTGACGCCGATACCGGAAAACGGCGTGGGTGAAATATCCTACACGCAGGCCGGCTCGCGGTACACTGCCCCGGCGCGGGCGGATAAGGGTGGAACCATCGGGGGCGGCAAGACGGTGAAAATAACGCGCATCGTGGGCACACAATTTTTCGTCGAACAACTTTCTTGAATCTCTGAAACAATCAAAACCAAGTCCTGATATCAAATTATGAATGTGACTCCGATGTTGGCCGAAATTCCCTGGTTGAATGTGATTATGGGAGTTGGCGCATTTTTGTTTATCTTTTTCGTTTTCGCCATCATTTACGCGAGTCGCTACACCAAGAGCGGACCCAACCAGGTGCTCGTCATCTCTGGTAAGAAACGCAGGATGGTAGAGGCGGACGGCACCAGCCGGGAGGTCGGTTTCCGCATCGTCAAGGGTGGTGGACGCTTCGTGTGGCCGGTTTTTGAAAAGGTGGACATCCTTTCGCTGGAACTGCTGACGATTGATGTGCAGACGCCCGAAGTTTATACGAGCAAAGGCGTGCCGGTGAAAGTAGATGGCGTGGCCCAGATCAAGGTCAAGGGTGATGACATCTCCATCGCCACGGCGGCGGAACAATTTCTGAGCAAGGGCGTGGACGACATCAAGAACATCGCCATGCAAACGCTCGAAGGTCATTTGCGCGCGATTCTCGGCACGATGACGGTAGAGGAGATTTACCAGAACCGCGATGCATTCGCCTCCAAAGTGCAGGAGGTGGCGGCGGGCGACATGGCGAACATGGGTCTGACCATCGTCAGCTTCACGATTCGCGATATCCGCGATACGCAAGGTTACCTCGACGCTCTCGGCAAGCCGCGGATCGCCCAGGTCAAACGCGATGCCATCATCGCGCAAGCCGAGGCTGATCGTGATTCGCAGATCCGTTCCGCGCAGGCGAAGCAGGCGGGGCAGGAGGCGCAGTTTGCGGCCGATACGAAGATCGCCGAAGCGCAGCGGGATTATCAGTCCAACGTCGCCCAATATCAGGCCACGGTGAACCTGCAAAAAGCACAGGCCGACCTCGCCTATGACCTGCAGAAATTCAAAACCGGCCAGTTGGTGAAGGCGGAAGAAGTGCAGGTGCAGATCGTTGAGAAGCAGAAACAGATCGAGTTGCAACAACAGGAAATCCTGCGCCGGTCGCGTGAACTTGAAGCGACGGTGCAAAAGCCGGCCGATGCTGAGCGTTATCGCGTGGAAACACTGGCCAACGCGAAGAAATTCCAGTTGGAGACCGAAGCTGCCGGTGCGGCGTCCGCCACCAAGGCAACGGGTTTTGCCGGCGCCGACGTCGTAAAAGCGACCGGTATCGCCGAGGCCGATGCAAACAAGGCACGCGGTCTGGCCGAAGCCGCCGTCATCGAGGCGCAAGGTTTGGCGACCGGCGAAGCCATGCGCGTGAAGGCGGAAAGCTTCAAGCTCTACAACGAAGCCGCCGTCATCGAAATGATCGTGCGTGTGTTGCCCGAAGTAGCCGGCAAGATCAGCGAACCGCTGTCCAAGACGGAGAAGATCGTCATCATCAACAGTGGCAACGGCCCTGGCGGTGGCGCGAGCAAATTGACCGGCGACATCACCACCATCATCAGCCAATTGCCGCCCGTGCTGGAAAGCCTCACCGGCGTGAAGTTCGAGAAACTGCTGGAGCAGGTGCCGGCGTTAAAGAACGCGATGGGCAAAGGTGATGCGCCGAGGGAATAGGTATGACCGAGGGCGAGCAAACCAAGGTCTGCCCGCTTTGCGCTGAAACAATCAAAGCTGCCGCGAAGGTTTGTCCGTTCTGTCATACGAGGCAGAATGGATGGGGATTTCTTTCAAGTAATAACCTGATAGCAGTCGCCACGGTCGTTTTAGTGGTGGTTATAGCAATAATTTTAGGCCGTTACCGGTTTCCTGGGAGAACATTTTCGCCGACTCAAGACCATATCGATGTATTAAGTTCTCAGTTATCCATTCATCCGGGCAAGTATAGCACAAATGTTGTTATCACTGGAGTTCTGACCAATAGTAGCCCGTATGCTTGGCAATTAATTGCATACACTGGCATGGAGGTGCGCTTTTTTGACAGAGAGGGCAAAATTGCTGATTTGTACAAGTCGGGTTCGGTGGATGATTTTACGATATTGCCGGCCAGCGACCATTCTTTCAGTTTTTACCTGGACAGAACATCAATTCCAGATTACGCGAGTTATAAAGTCTATATTCGCTCGGCCAAAGACCCGAAAGCTCTGAGATAATTATCCGGCACAACTATCAAGGATTATGAGCACCGAATCAACGAAGGTTTGCCGTTTCTGTGCCGAACAAGTCAAAACGTCCGCCAAGGTGTGTCCGCGATGCCGGCAATGGCTGACAGTTTTTTCACTGCGAAATCCTTCAATATTCATTATTTCATTTGGACTGGCAGGTCTTATTGCGATAACCGTGATGACAGTCTCTTTGAATCGATCGATCAATCGCTGGCGAAATACAGGGGCAGATTTTGCTCCTTATCGCAACAGTATTTCAGTGGTCGAATCTCAGATGAACTTTAACAAAGATGAGAAGGAGCCGCGTGGTTTCGTTGTGGTTGTTATAACAAATAAAAGTGAGATCGCCTGGAAAGACGTTGAACTGGACACCAGGTTGTTTGATCAGGCGGGGGTCATGCTCGATGCGTGTACCTATGAGGACAGTTCCATCATTCTTCCTCACGATGAATTGTCTCTCCGAATTCCTTTCGCACTCTACAAACCCGTGGCAGATTATGCGGGTCATAAAGTTTATGTTCGTGCGGCGCGCGATTCCCACGCGCCTTTTTGAGGATTTGCCTGTTTTAAGCCATCATTATCCATGAGCGAAAAGATCAGGATTACGACGCAGCCGGGACAGCTCAACGAAGGGCTTTTTGGCCAGATTTTCCTTCATATCTTTGAAATTTTGCCGTACCTGGACAGTCGGGGAATACGACCCGCTTGGGCGATTAGTTCCACACTGTATGGAGCCCCCAGTGACTTTGTGGTGATTCCCGGCCTGCTAGAAATCAATTATGACACAGAGGCCGGAAATTATTCTGACGTCAACCTGTTGGACCTGCGTTACGAGCAGGCAGTCATCCTTGGTGGTGACTGGGACCATGCAGCCGCATTGTGGAGCAAGTTCTTCCGATGGCCGGAGCGGGTGATGAAGCGGGCGGATGAATTTCCGTCATTGGACGGTGCGCTGGGGCTGCACTATCGCGGCACAGACAAGAACCAGTCGCAGGTGGAAACAAACACCGTGACACTGGAGGATTTTCTCGCGTTAGCCGAGGATTTTATCGTGACACATCCTGACATCAAAACGCTCTATGTCGCCACGGACGAAAAAAACTTTCTAGAGCGCATCCATGCACAGCATCCGTCATTGCGCATCATTGATTCCGGGGCCGCCTCTCATCACAAGGATGGGGGCATAGAAAATAATTTTCAAAAAGGCGACCATGCCCTGCTGGATTGCTTGTTGTTATCGCGCTGCCGGTATCTGGTGAAATGCCAGTCGGCCCTGTCGGGATTCGCCAAGATACTCAACCCGCAACTGGAGGCATATCGTGTGGTTGCCAACAAGCTGGCGTGGTGGACCAACGGTATCCCTTATTTTCCGGATGCCTATCTCCCCGGACTGACGAGCAAAAATCCGGACTGCCAAAGAATATTGGATCGCTTGATGGTTGGGGATTGGACGGAAGACCGGGGGGCGATGAAGAGATATGGCCGCCCTTTCACATACAAAAAACGCAAGAAATACACGGTGCAAATGCCACCACGATGGAGCGTGGATGGTTTGCACCGGCGGATTGAAAAACGGTTGGACGCATTAGCCCGCAAGTTGAGGCGTTGAATTTATGGATTCAGCAGCGATTCGAGAATGGATGATACGATGGAAGACCCGTGAACGCGGGCGGAATCGTCTCTACGCCATATTATCTTTGTTCGCCGGAGTTTTGGTGCTGTTTTTCACGTTCTGGTTCACTTATGCAATTGTTTGGTTCGGGTCTTGGGGTGTGTCGGCAATTATTGATATGGTTTGGAACAAGAAATTGCACCTGACACACGAATGGGTTCTGATCCTCAGTGGTGTTTTTTTAGTTCTGCTCTTTGTACAACACCTCCGGACGGACCCACTGCATTGGGGGGATTATCCGGTCCGCAAGTATGCCAGTTCGCCGGGGTTGCAATATCACGCCGGACTTGGTGCGGCGTTGGGAACGATGCTGTTTTACCCCGGCGCTTCGGCAAACATGATCGCGGATATTTTGCTGACGGGGCCGCGCCTGACGATGGGTGCATGGAAATTTGAACGACGGGCCCGCCAATCCGCCTCAATGGATGGGGAAAATTGTGCAAACCTTTTGGCGTTTTTAGCCAGCCGTCCCATGGTAGTCTCCTACGATGAATTGCATGACGCCGGTTGGGAGAGCTGGCTGCCACAATTGCGGTCGATACGCGGGATTAATTTTCTAGAAAGAGGATTGAGCCTGTCTCAAGACTTAAGGGCTGAACTTAACGGTACAGAAAGTGAGCAATAAATATGCGTCTGTTTGAAGCCATCATTAATGCGAACAATCGCGCGGTTGCGGGTGATTCGAGCGCGGGCCTGCATCCCGCTGAATATGCGGATGAATTGCCCATCATCGCGCTGACGTGCATCGACCCGCGTTTGAACGCCATCCTGCCGAATGTGCTCGGGGTTCCACCGGACAGTTTCATCTGGTTGCGCAACGCCGGGAACATCGTCACCAGTCCGCTGAGCAGCACGATGCGGTCACTGGCGCTGGCGTGCGCGGTCAAGGGTGGACGGGAGATAGCCATCATCGGCCATACGGATTGCCACGTGTGCAAGACGACGATGATGCAGTTGCTGGACCGGTTCAGGGCGTTGGGCGTGGAGCGCAGCGCGTTGCCGGATAACATGAACGAATATTTCGGTCTGTTCGCGACCGAACGGCAGAACATCATCAAGGGTTGCGACATCGTGCGGCACAGCCCGCTCATCGGGGCGAAGACGCCGGTGCACGGTTTGCTGGTGGATATCGAGACCGGCAAGCTGGAATGGGTGGTGAACGGCTATAATGCGTGGCAGCCAGGGCAGGCGCAGCCAGTCGCGGTGGCAGCGCATCAGCCGTTGAGCATGGCGAATCCGCACGCTGACTTTGAGATGGGCGAGATGAAGTTTCCGGAAGCCAAGATCGGCGATGCCGGCGGAAAATCAAAAGATTGGCTGACGCGCACGATGGACGAAGCGAAAGAACACGCGGCTTCCGGCAAGCCGCTGAATGTGGTGCCAGCACCGGTGCTGGCTCCGCCAAAGTTGCCGCTGCAGCCGCCGATACCCAGGCCGATACGGATCAAGGGAGATTTTCCAAGGCGTTAGCCGACATTTAGAACTTCGCCCCGAACAGGCGTTCGTATTCCTGGATGGCGTAGCGGTCGGTCATGCCGGCGAGGTAGTCGCAGACGGCGCGTTGCTTGCCCAGCTTGCGGATGCTCTTCTGGGCGTGCTCACCCATGTTGGCCGGTTTCTTCACAAAACACTTGAAGAGGTCCTGCAACAATTGCTTCGCGCGGATGTGCGGGGCGTTGACCACCGGATTGAAGTAGAGATTTTTGTAGAGGTATTTGCGCAGCTCGATGTTCAACTTGCGCCGTTCTGCGCTGTACTGGATCAAAACCTTCGGATAGAGCCGTACTTCGTCGGCGGATTGCACACCGGCCTTTTCGATCAACGCTTCACTCGTCTCCACGACGTCTTTCACCTGCATGTCGATGATGGTGCGGATGATGAAATAGCGGCGTGATTCTTCGGCCATCTTTCCATGCTCTTTCTCGACCATACGGGCGGCCTGCGCCCACAGGCGGACATGGCGCTTCAATTCCCTTTCCGAGAGCAGGCCGGAATCCAGGCCGTCATCCAGGTCATGGCTGTAATACGTGATCTCATCGGCGAGATTGGCGATCTGGGCCTCGAGCGAGGAATTTTTTGCATCGAAATCGCTGCGTTTGCTGGGATGGTCGAACGCGGTGTAATGCTTCACCAACCCTTCGCGCACTTCCCACGAGAGATTCAGGCCCGGGAAATTCGGATATTTTTGTTCGAGCTCCTCAACGATGCGGAGGCTGTGCTGATTATGCTCAAAGCCACCGTGCTTGTGCATGAGTTCATCAAGAACGTATTCGCCTTTGTGACCGAACGGTGAATGGCCAAGGTCGTGGGCCAGCGCGATGGTTTCGGTAAGGTCTTCGTTCAGCTTGAGGGCGCGGGCGATGTTGCGCGAGATGCCAGCCACTTCAATGGTGTGGGTGAGACGTGTGCGCAGGTGGTCGCCGGTGCCGTTAAGAAAGACCTGGGTCTTGTATTCCAGGCGGCGGAAGGCGCGCGAGTGGATGACGCGGTCGCGGTCGCGCTGATATTGCGTGCGCCATTCGGGCGGCGCTTCCTTGTATTTGCGGCCTCGCGTGTCAGCACTGAATTGCGCGTAGGGCGCGAGGTTCTGTTTTTCGATCTGTTCCAGCTCCTGCCTTGTTCGCGGCATAAAATTACGACCATCAATGGATCAATTCGCCAGCAACTGTTGCACGGAAATACCGCGCAATTCAAACAGCCGGCGGATGGTGTCTTCGATCAAATTGTTCGGGCACGACGCACCGGCGGTGATGCCGACCGTGATCTTGCCGGGCGGCAGCCAATCCTTCGTCTCTTCTTCTTTATGCTTATGCTGGTTGTAATGGGTGATGAGCTTATCGGAAACCATCTTGGCCGCGTTCTTGATGAAGTAAGTCGGCAATTTAGCTTCGCCCATCTCTGCCAGGTGCGACGTATTGGATGAATTATAACCGCCCACCACGATGAGCAGGTCCAGCGGGTCGCGCAAAAGTTTCTCAAGGGCGTCCTGGCGGTCCTGGGTGGCGCCGCAGATGGTATCAAAGAAACGGAAATGATTCTCGGTTTCGGCCGCGCCAAATTTTTTTGCCATGGCGGCCGAGATGCGCCGCTGCACTTCCATGGTTTCGCCGCGCAACATGGTGGTCTGGTTGGCAACGCCGACGGCTTTCAGATGGACATCCGGATCGAATCCTTCGGAGTGCGCGCCTTTGAATTTATCGAGAAATTCCTTTTTATCCCCGCCGTGCAGGATGTAGTTACAGACGTAATCAGTCTCATCGAGGTTGAACACCACAAGGTAATGGCCGCTGCCGTAGGCGCGTGCCTGCGACGTGGTGGCCTTGGTCTCCTCGTGCTTGGCTTTGCCGTGAATGATGCTGGTGACGTTCTCTTTCGAATACTGGCGCACGCGTTTCCAAACGCTCATCACGTCGCCGCAAGTGGTGTCCACCAGAATACAACCTTTGGCCGCGAGCCGCTGCCGCGTGGCGACTTCCGTGCCGAAAGCTGGAATGATGACTGCGTCTCCGGGATTCAGACGGGCAACTTCTGCATCGGAAGGCTTGGGCGAAATGATCTGGATGCCGAGATTGCTGATCTGGTCGTTGACCTCGGGGTTATGGATGATTTCGCCGAGCAGATAGATGGGCGTGTTCGGCGAAACCTCGGAGAAATGTTTTTGCGCGGCGTAGGCGAGGTCGATGGCGCGCTCGACGCCGTAACAGAAGCCAAATTCCTTCGCGAGTTTGATGGTGATGCCATCGGCGCTCAGGACGTTGCCCTGGGCGCGGATGCGCTCGACCAGTTCGCTGCGATAATGCGACAACACCTGGGCCTGCACCGCTTCCATGATATCGGGACGGCGAAGGTTGATTTTCTGCGGGGGGGCGGGTGCTTCCGTTGACATACCGATAGAAATGTAACAGGTAAGGCCGAATCGTCTAGTGCAAAGGGGTTGGTGGTTCGTGGGGGTGCATCTTGACACTGTCCTTGTTTGGAGTTCTGCCTTTAGGCGGTTCCGGCGAATCCCTGCGGATTGCCGCGTAAACGCGGAACTCCAAACGCTCGCCACCCCATCGTTAAGGACAGTGTCAAGATGCGCCCGTTCGGGGGGCCATGTGCCCTGCGAAAATTTTTGCTACGATTAAGCACGATTAGAGACAATTAAGTGCGGTTTTTGTGGTTTTTTGGCGATTTTGAAAACCCGACGAAAGATGATTTTGTGGGCTGGCCGCAAGTGACCAGATGCGACCTTTCCAGAGAATTGATGCGTAAGCCTCTTGCTGCGCTCAAGCACGGGCGTACTCCACTGAGGGAGAAAAAGGGGTTCAAATGGTTTGAATTGGTTTGAATCGGTTGGGTTCCTGGTGAAACAGCACCTGTTGCGGGGCGTTGAGTTGACTGGCGGCAGGATAGCGCCGGACGTCTCTCGCGGGGGCGAGTGACGCTAGATGATTCGGCTCGGCGGCCACTGATCACTGGCAGCAGGCCATGTTTTTCAAACATCCCATTGTTATACCACACCTCTGGCGTTTTGTAATCGTGCAGGTCACGCTAAACGCATTTTCTTTAAAAAATATTTTCTCCGCGCAACAAATTGAACCAAATCCATTTACAAAATTTCAGACTTCCAAAATTGCCAAAATCGCGTGCATAGCTTGTGCAGGGTGGTTTTTAAGGAAGAATTTTGCGGTGATTACGGCGATTCGCTTTTCAGCCGGGCGTGGGAGCAAGCCCTTTGGCTTCCCAAGCCCGCCACCAGTCAGTTGCCCATCATAGCTGTTCGCTTCGCGAATTGTGGTCCCGCGTCCCGCTCTGCGGGATGCACCTTCTCCCGTTTCACGGGCGAGGGCATAGCGGGAACTAAAGACGTTACGTAAATTCAAGGCCCCGTGACCAGCAGGCGGACAAAGAGCGAGGGCATATCCGGCGGAAAAGTGGCCTTGATGGTCTGATTGGTTAGTGTGATGGATTCAACCACGGGCGTGACGGTATTCCAATCAGTTAGGTTCGTCGAAGACTGCACCGTATAGCTGGCGTCTGCTGCGATGTTGGGCTCGGTGAGGCGGAACACGAACTGGCCGTTTTCACGGGTCAATGCAGGCAGGCCATTCGGGTCTGGTGTGGTGGGTGACAGGCCGAGGGCATATTCGAAGAAATTCTGGATGCCATCGCTATCAGGGTCGGCATCGGCGGCAGTATCAGGGCCCGAAAGCCCATTCGTGAGTGCCCACGAGCTGAACGATTGCGTTACCACCAGTGAAGCGGGCAGCGAAGTTGTGAGGAACGGCGCACTTTTGGACACGAGGGCGCTCAAGCTCGTGCTCCAGGAATCCAGGGAGTTGGAGACGACAACTGTGTAATGGCCGGCTTTGCCGGAGGCGACAAAGGCTAGAGCAAGCGCGGTAGTGTTGGCACCGACAACTAACGTTCCATCGCTTTGAGTACCATTGGTGAGGGCAACGCCTTCGCGATACCATTGATAAGTAGGATTGGAAACTGTGGCGACTCCACTAGTGCCGATCGCGCCGCACACGAAACCAGCTGTGCCGCCCACACCAACTTTTACATCCTGCGGCTCGGACTTGATGGCCAGTGCGTTAAAAGTGGTTAGGGTCGCAATCTTATTGGTGCCAGTGAACTGCACATCATAAACATTATAGAGATGGAGAATGCTGGAACCGCCGATGCCGTTATTGATGGAAACATTGTTCAATCGCACGCCGGAGAAAAAGGCGTTGGTCGGGTTGGCGTTATTGAGCGGTATCCCCCAGATGATACTGCCACCCGTGGCGCCGATCGCACTGACGTTATCAACGGTGATGTTTTTCCAGGTCGCGAGTGCCCCCGGCAATGGATCGGGCGGCGTGGCATTGTAGTTTGTTGGTGAGGTTGTGCCGGTAATGCCCTGGCCGCCCGGATTTCCAATCTCGCGATAATAAGAATAAAAAACGATGGGGTATTGGACGTTGGTCATCTGGACATCTGTATAGTAGATATTCCGCACGAAGCCGCCTTCCGAGGCGTCCGCTTTAAGCCGGAATCCGCTGGTAGTGCCTGTCATCGAACAATGGGCGACGAGCATGTCGTCCAACCCGGCATTGGACTGGCCGCCTACGGAAATTCCATGGCCAGTGCCCATAGTGCAATGGGTGACGACGATGTTGTGGCAGAAGGTATTCCCGGCCTTTACGGCAACATTGTCGTCATTGACGGCGATGGTCGAATTTTCGATAAGAATGTTCACCCCCGAAGGGTCGATGGCATCGGTGTTGATGGGGTTGACGCCGGAAGAGGTGATGGTGGCATTATCAATGGTGACGTTCGTGCAGGTATCCGGCACGAAGTGAAACATAGGAGACTTGTGCAGCGTGATGTCATGGAGATAGACCGTGAGGCAATTGCCCAGGTCGATGAGATAGGGGCGATGCGGAATGTTGTTATTGGCGTTGAAGGCATCCCACCACGCCTGGCCGTTGCCATCGATTGTGCCGCCGCCGCAGATCTCAATATCGTGCGCGTGACTGGCCGTGAGCCAATTATCATAACGGCCATCGCTGCCGACCGGAAAAGTTCCATACGGAAGCGGTTCGAGGGTAGCGCCGGCATCAACCTGCAGTTTAATTTTGCTAAAAAGGGTGAGACGACCGCTGATGAACGGTTGGGATGCCGCTGGGATTTCGACCACGCCGCCGCCAGCGGTATTGGCGGCATTGATGGCCGCTTGTATGGCGGTCACGTTATCGATCGGCGTACCATTGGCGTTCGTGCCCGCTATCGCCCCATAATTGGTGATGTTAAAAACGGTCGTGGGAATGGTCGCTTTGATAGTGACGATGGCCAGCAGGCTGGTGCTGGTGCCGGTCAGGTCGGAAACCACGACCCGGTAAGCGCCCACATTGGTGACTGTTGAATTTGTGACGGTGTAAGCAGTGGTCGTGGCGCCGGATATCGGTTTGCCGTTAAACATCCACTGATAAGTCATGGCGCCGATGCCTGTGGCAGAGACGGTAAATGTGGCTGCGGTACCTACATTTGTGGCAAGACTCGCTGGTTGTGTGACGATCAGCGGTGTGGCGAAAATTGACGTGCAGGAAAGAGTGAGTATCGCTGCAAAATCAAGAAAACGACTCCTTGCCGCTTGTAGAACAACACGGAATCGGCGGTACAACATACGGATTAGGGTCACTGTTATAAGCATAGTTGCCGGAGGGCGTTACGGCAAGTGCGGGAGTTACTTAGAAAGCCTCGTAACTAATCCGCGGACCTGTTGGCGAATCTCATTGCCTATTGGGCGGGCTATGGAATACTGCACACCTGCGTCGGAGCGTAGCTCAGCCTGGTAGAGCACTTGCTTTGGGAGTCGTTTTTGAGATTTGGAATATTCTGGACTGAGCGGGACTGACCAATACTGGCGGGCTTTTTCTTCACTTTCGCGTTTTCTCGAGCTGGACTGTTTTAGACCCAAATGGGCTCAAAAATCGGCTCGCGGTATCAGATGGCGGTATCAGATTTGAGCCAATCGGAACGCGTTATCGAAATTATCGGTGAGCGGTTTCGAACGAACCCGGCAAGCGCCGACTGATAGCATCCCGGTAACCTTGGCGGCTGCCGATTGTACGGTGAACGACCGTTCCGTCCGGTTTGCGTTCATACTTGAATAAGATGACAGCTAAGTCTGCTCCTCGGGCGAGCCTAATAGCGTCGCTGCGACGAATATTCCATTTTACAGCCAATTGCTCGACCTGTTGCTTCTGCTGGTCGGTCATTGCGGTGTAGGCTTTCTTAATACCCTTCGTCATTAAAAATCTATGCAATGGCTTATCTGACGGTGTAAATCTTGTCAACAAGGAGCTATCACTTAAAGAAATGAATCCTCGCCGGGGCGTTGGCAATTTCCGCTTCCAACTGGTCAAGCTGGGCAACAACCTTCTGACGTTCTTCCTTTAAGAGAGCAGACCCTTGAGACATTCGCTGCTCCATATCCGTTGGGTCGGTGGACGCTTCGCGTAGCGCCTTCGGTAATTTCCCCACCGCATCCTGCTCAGCTGTCAGCACGTTTAGGAAGTTGGTTCGTACGATAACCGCAAGCCGTGATTCGGAATCGGCTCTTGAAATAAACGGTTGTGGCGTCTTTACCGCGCTTGTTGTTAATGCTCTGCAAGGCGGCGCAGCGGATTTACGTGGCCACATTTCGCCCGGCAGCATATACGCTTACGTTGACCAAGCACTTGGGCCTTGGGATCAACGGCCTATATTCAAGACGAATGTGACTCGCTTTACATCGCTTAGAACCATTTCGCCGCCAGTGCCGCTTGCGACACTCAGGAAATTGACCGTTTACTTTCCCGCACCGCAGGACGCACATCTTGCATGGAACCACCAATGATGTGACATACGAAATCCTGTCGCGCGAAGATTTATTAGACACCAATTGGCTATCAGAAACCGCCATAATCGGCGCCCCAAATCAGGATTGGACATCCTTCGCAGTTGCCGAAAATAATCGCACTAATGCCTTCTTTTGGGCGCGGTCCCTTATCGACATTGACGGAGATAGCATTCCTGATTATTGGGAAACTGAAAATGGCGTGACCGACCCGTATGCCGATCCAGATGGGGATGGCTGGAATAACTTGCAGGAATATCAAAACGGCACCGACCCCAATCATTTTGACACACCGCCGACGCCGACAGGATTGACGTTTGCTTACAGCAATAGCGCAGCGGTCATTTCTTGGAATCCATCTCCGGGAAATGTGATCGGATATAGGTTGGACAGTTTTAATCCGGTAACTTACGACTGGTATAGTTACATATATACAACGAATCAAACTGGTAGCTTTAACCTATCGTCTGACACGGTAAATTTTGTTGATTTCAGCCCTCCTACGTTTACCAACAATCCTGGCATTGTTTATGAAGACCCGCTTTCAGATCCACCCTATTACGAGTTGACAGCCATTTATGCCTCCAGCGGGCCGTCCCAGAGCGGGTTGAATTCCGGGATTAATTCTCCCAAAGCCCGTATCAACTTGTATGCCCCGAACGGCTCAATCGACGCGGTACTTGTCAGGGGAAGCCGAGGCCATTTATTCCTCGCCATTCCAGCGATGCCGACAAGCACCATTGCTGTACAGCTAAGACACAAAGGGCGTTCAAGCGGTTGGACTGGTGGCGTAGGCACAGACTCCTGGGATCCAGAACTAACGCCATATTCGGTCACCAACCTGATTCCCATCGGTGCATTCACTAACGGCATCTACGAGATTCCAGAGAGTTGGCTCCCTGCCTATGGCGACGCCTATTGGAATGAATGGTATGCCAGCATCATTGACGCGAATGGACGTCCGGGCACTCCAGTTAACGTCCTTGATCGTGGACAGATTCTTCCGTTCTTTGATGGGCGAGAGCAGATAAAACAAAACTTGAGCTTTCTCCTGCGCGCGGCTACTTCCGATGGCCCATGGGAATTTTTGTGGCATTGCGGTTTCGAGGAAAATTTCCAGGGCTATCGAAACACCGTCTTATACGGTTATGAACACACGGCCTATAATTATCCCCAGGACTATGCATTCGCGGGCTATTACGAGTATTTAAATGGTGACTCCTCATCTTTCCATGGAATTGGCGAATTCCTGCCGTTCATAAACAACTATCTGTTTCGCAATTACGTCTGCAACATATCGCAGGTTTGGGCTACCGGTTATCCCCGGACGGGCGTTGAATTTCCTTGGTCGACTACTTTGGATTATCCATCCACGAATTTGTTTCTGATGCCTACCAATGAAACATCGATTCCGGCAGTCCTATCGGCCAGCGATTCGCAATGGATTTTTCACGATGCCGATTACAACCTGTTTGACGACGACTGGATCATGCAACTCAATGTTTTAAATATGTTTGGGCTGGCAAACATTTCCGTCAAACAAGTCCACAAGGTCACTACCAACACATGGGGAACAATACTGACGTATCCCGGTCAGGCTCCTAACGACGCCTATTATCTCTATTTTGAAGTTGCCCAGCCAGTTCTTCAAACCGTAGACCACTACTTTGCAAACGCAAATGCTGATCCCGTGCCGGGCTTTGGAAGTTTTTCGCCTACCAATCCAGCGCCATTCATGATACTGCCCTTTGGTGCCAGGTCCGTTGTGGCCGGATATGCCAAACAGGCTATTTTGAACGGCTACAGCGACATGTTCGCTTATCTTCAACTATATTTCGACAAAGCGTATCTCTGTGATGACAATGGAAATGCGACCACGAATGAAGCTGGTATTCTGTCGCCCTATGGTGAATTTCTGCCGACAATGCCCGGTACGGTTGCGATGGTGACCATGCCTGAGAATGCGGATGATACCGGTCCGCGTGGCACGAACCTCGTCCACGTCATCAAATTGGTATTAGATAAGAACCATGATTTAGTCATGGACAAGAGTTTTAACGGGCCGGACGCCACGTCGCAAAGCTCGCCGTTTTGTTTTTGGATTAACGACGATTACGATTATTCAGGGGCTTCCTGGGATT